>Ga0081535_100080_pt1 | contig 88804 bp, 84 predicted proteins | sample HotLakmasection3_FD_71020 | JGI IMG/M metagenome (GOLD analysis project Ga0081535, IMG submission 71020) | Hypersaline microbial mat communities from Hot Lake, Washington, USA - Section #3 (SPADES assembly) (version 2) | ecosystem: Environmental > Aquatic > Non-marine Saline and Alkaline >... | reverse complement strand
GGGGCCCCGAAAAACGAGGAAAGGGGGGGGGGGGCGCGCCCCCCCCCGAAACCCTCGAAAACAAAATGGGGGGGGGGCGGCCCCCCCCCGCCGGCCCCTCCGTTCCTTTATCGGTGCTCGTCATGCGGCGAACGGCTTTCGCATCGGCAGCGTGCTGCATTGCCCAGGGCAGCAACGATCCATTAGGGCGGTCGCAAATCGGGCGACGATCGATCACCTGACCCGTCATTTCCCGGCGGATCGCCGCGACCGAGGCTCCCGGCGAGACCGCGGAAGTCTCTCGGCCCTATCTGGGGGCAAAGGCGTTCAGAAGCGGCCCGCTCGGTCGACGGCGAAAGGGGTGGGGTCGATCCCGGGGCTTCTACCGAGGACGAGGTCGGCCACGAGCTCGCCCGTGGCCGGGGCATTGAGCATGCCCCAGACACTGTGGCCGGTGGCGACGAAGGCGCCGGGCGCTCCGGTAACCGGGCCGATGAGCGGCAGGCCGTCGCGCAGGAGGGGGCGAAAGCAGGCCTGGCGGGCGACGACGGGGGCATTCGCGAGCCCCGGGGCGAAGGCCCGGACCATGGCGAGGAGCCGGTCGGCGGTGCCAGGCACCGGGGTGACGTGTGCTGGATCGGCCGGCAAGGGCGGCTGGGCCGAGAGGCCCGAGACATAGACCGTGCCGTCGCTCCGCACCACGACCTCGGGGCTGTCGTGGCTGCCGTCGCTGCCGAGATAATCGACGAAGAACGCCGCGGGCTCGGTCGGCCCGTCGGCCAAGCGCCCATCGGCCAAGCGAAACACCAGGCTGGTGCCTTCCAGCGCGTGGACACGGGGTAATTCGAGCGTGGCCAAGAGGTTGGACCAGGGGCCCATGGCGATGACGACGGCGTCGGCCGAGATGGTCTCAGCCTCGGCAACCACGCCGCCGACCCGGCCGTCGCTGGTCCGGACGAGATCGGTGACCCTGGCCTCGACGAGCTCGCCGCCGGCCGCGATCGCGGCATCGAGCAGCCCGCGGGTAAAGGCGGCGGGCTGGAGGACGGCCGTGGTCTCGGGGGTGCCGAGGCGCCCGACCGGGACCGTCGCGGGGCCCAGCCAGGCCGGCAGGCCGCGCGACCGGTCGCGCGCCGGCGGGTGCCCGGCGGCGTAATGGAGATGCAGCGTCGGCACCCGGCGATAGCCCCAGCGCTCGGGCAGCGCTTCGGCGAGTGCGGCATGCAGCGCGAAGCTGCGCCGCGCCAGGCGTTCGACGGGTGTGCCGTCGCACCAGTCGAGCGCCAGAAAGCCGCCGGACTTGCCCGAGGCAGCGCAGGCGACGGCTGTCCGCTCGATCACCACGGGCGTGGCCCCGGCCTTCGCCAGAAACCAGGCGACCGCGGCCCCGATGACACCGGCACCGCAGACGGCGACCCGCATCACCGTCAGTCCCGCATGAAGCGTTCGAACGCGTCCTTGAAGTCCGGATGCCAGCGCGACAGGGGTGGGCGATTCTCGGTGATGTCCTGGGCTGCCCAGGTGATCCGCTTGACGTCCATCTCGCGGGTGACGTCGTTGTCCGGGCAGAGGATGTAGAAGTCGCCCTTGGCCATGCCGTCGATCAGCAGGTCGATCACCTGCTCGGGCAGCCAGGCGCCGGCCGGCTTCTCGTCGTGCCTGACCCGGGTGAAGCCGGTATAGGTGAAGCCCGGAATCAGCAGGTGTGCGGTGAGCTTGCAGTCTTCGGTGTTGCGCAGCTCGTGCGCCAGCGCCTCGGTCACGACCTTCACCCCGGCCTTGGAGACGTTGTAGGCGGTATCGCCCGGCGGACAGGTGATGCCCTGCTTCGAGCCCGTGCTGATGATCGCACCCGTGCCGCCCTGGGCGATCATCCGCGGGGCGAAGACCTGAATACCGTTGATGACACCCCAGAGATTGGTTTCGAGAATCGCCTGCCAGCGGGCATGCTCGCCGAAGAGCGCCCCGCCGCCCTCGCGGCCGGCATTGTTCATCAAGACCGCGACCTCGCCGAAGCGGTCGTAGACCTGGTTCGCCAAGAGCTCGACGGCGGTGCTGTCACCGACATCGCAGACCACCGGCAGGACCTCGGTCTTCTGCGCGAGCGTGCCGCCCGCGGTCCTGAGCGCGTCGCGATCGATATCGACGAGCACCAGCTTCATGCCGTGATCGGCGAAGCGTTCGGATGCGGCGAGCCCGATGCCGCTCGCGGCACCGGTGACCACGGCGACGCGGCCGTCGGCGAGCGCTGGATGACTGGGCATGTTGTGTCCCTTCAGGAGCATGGTGGCGTCTTCGACCGGCGGTCCAGCAGCTCGGGTCGGTCGTGCCGAACCGCGATCGGGCGGAGGCAGCCGAGCGCCTCCGCCGCTTGCTGGAACGCTGTGCCCGTCGATTTCGTTTCATTTCGGGCGTTGTCGTACCGCCGATGCGAGCATCGGCTCGGGCGTGCGGCGCAGCTCGGCAGCAGCGCGGTGGAGGGCTGGGCGCCGAGTGAGAACGACAAGAAGGTCGAGACGAATGTCCAATCGCACCAAGCGGTCGATCGCGGTGATCGGCCTCGGCGCCTTCGGCAGCACGGTGGCGAGCGGCCTCGCCGAGTTCGGCAATGTCGTGCTCGGCGTCGACCGCGACGAGCAGGCGGTCGGCAATCTGGCCGAGACGCTGCACGAGGCGGTGATCGCCGATGCGCGCGACGAGAAGGCGCTGCGCGAGGCGGGGGTCGGTGAGGTCGATCTGGCGGTGATCGCGATCGGCAACAATCTGGAGGCGAGCATCGTCGCGACGCTGAATACGCAGCGCCTCGGTGTGTCGTGCATCTGGGTCGAGGCCGGCAGCCAGACGCATCGCCGTATCCTGATCAAGCTGGGTGCCGACCGCGTGATCCTGCCCGAGCACGAGATCGGCCAGCACATCGCCGAGATGGCGCACAATCCACTGGTGCGGCACTTCGTCGATCTCGGCAACGGCTTTTTCGTCGCCGACCTGGAGGTGCCGCCCGAGCTCGAGGGTCGCTCGCTGGACGACACCGAGCTCTTCGAGCGCTTCGAGCTGCGCTGTCTCGGCCTGATGCGCGGCACGACCTATCTCGGCAACGGCGGCGGCGAGACCCGGATGGCAACCGACGACATGCTGCTGCTGCTCGGCCGGCGTGAACACTTGCGCGCGTTCGGGGACAGCCTCTGAGAGCGCCGCGCCTTTGGACCCCTGCGCGCGTGCGCTTGCTGGCGCCGTTCAGGCCCCGCATCCGCATCCCGCCGCCATTCTTCCTGGCCCTGGTCTATGCGCTGTTGATCGTCGTCGGCAGCCTGCTGCTCAAGCTGCCGCTCGCCTCGGAGGCGCCGCTGAGCTGGCTCGAGGCGATCTTCACCGCGACCTCGGCGATCACGGTAACGGGGCTCACGGTGATCGCGACCGGCCCCGAGCTCACGTTTGTCGGACAACTCGTCGTGCTGGTCCTGATCCAGCTCGGCGGCCTCGGCCTCATGACCATCGCGGTGATGGTTCTCGCCGTGCTCGGGCTGCCGGTGGCGCTGCCGCAACAGCTCTATTTGCGCGCCGACCTCAGTCAGACCTCGCTCGCCGACCTGCTGCGGCTGGTCTTGATCATCCTTCAGGTCGTCGTCGTCTGTCAGCTCGTCGGCACCATCGTTCTCGCCTTCGTGTTCGTGCCCGAATTCGGCTGGTGGCCCGGCCTCTGGCATGCGCTCTTTCATGCGATCTCGGCCTTCAACAACGCCGGATTCACGCTCTTTCCCGACAGCCTGACGCGCTGGGCGACGCATCCGGTCATCAATCTCGGTGTGCCGGCGCTGTTCATCATCGGCGGCATCGGCTTTCCGGTGCTCTGCGACCTTGTACAGAACCGGCGATGGCGGCGTTTCTCGTTGCACACCAAGCTGATGCTGGTGGGTACTGCGGCATTGATCGCCTGGTCGGTGCCGACTTTCGCCACGACGGAGTGGACCAATCCCGCGACCCTGGGCGCTTTCGACAGCACAACCGACAAGCTGGCCGCGAGCTGGTTTCAGGCCCTGACGACGCGCACGGCGGGGTTCTACACCCTCGACATCGCCGCCGTGCACGACAGCACCGCGTTGATGTTCATCCTGCTCATGGTGGTCGGGGGTGGCAGCGCCTCGACGGCCGGCGGCGTCAAGGTCACCACCCTCGTCGTCCTGCTGCTCGCGACCCTTGCCTTCTTTCGCCGCCGGACGACGATCGACGTCTTCGGGCGCAATATCGGCCACCATGAGATCACCAAGATTCTGGCGCTGAGCGTGCTCGGCGTGCTGACCATCCTGCTCGGTCTGTTCGTCATCCTCGCCGCCGAAGACGGCCCGTTTCTCGACCTCGCCTTCGAGGTGGCCTCGGCGTTCGGCACGGTCGGCCTCTCGCGCGGTGCGACGGAGGACCTGGGCAGCGTCGGGCAGCTGGTCCTCGTCGCCTTGATGTTCGTCGGCCGCATCGGCCCGCTCGTGCTCGGCTTCTTCCTCGGGACGCGGGTCCCGCCACGCGTCCGCCATCCGGCCGACAAGGTCTTTCTCGGCTAGAGCGGTCCGCCGGTCGGCGCAATCGGTGCAGGATTGCCGGCCGTTACTCGTTCTGGTTCCAAATCGGCACGCAGGCCGGCCGGCGGGCGCTCAGGCCGGCGCGGCCAGCCGGTCGAGGCGTTCCTCGATCTCGTCGAGCAGGTCGAGCAGGGCGTCCGCGTCGGTATCCGGATCGTCGGCGAAGGCGTGCACGCCGACGCCAGGGTCGTCGAGCATCTCGGCGGCCGTGGCGTTGCAGAGCCGCATCCAGGCGACAAAGAGGGACGGGCCGCTGCGGCTCGCCCGGAGAAAGGCGCCGGGCAGCGAGAACCGAGCCGCCTCGTCGGCCAGCGGGTCCACGGGCCGGCCCACCGCGTCCACCGCATCCTGGTTCTTCAAGGTGGCGAGCCGGTTCTCGACCATGCAGCGGACGACGCGGATCGAGCGGCGGAGTTCGGTGATCTCGGCGTCCTCCAACGTCAGGTGCGGCTGGTCGCAGGGCGGTCGTACCTCGAGGCGCAGGTCAGGCCCCGGGGCGGCATTCGACGGCATTCGTCTTGACACGGGTCGGGCTCCGGCGAAGGGTTCGGAGGCTCGATCCAACAGGCTACGACGGTGCCGCGGCAGGTGACTAACGGTGACTAACGGTCAGATGGCCGCGGCAACCGGGGCCGATCCCGGAGCGCCCACGGCACCACCCGCCGAGGCGGTGCGGGCTGCCCTGGGTCGTGTGATCGCCAGCCCCGAGTTCGACGCCGCCCCGCGGCTGCAGCGGTTCCTGACGCATGTCGTCGAGGCGGCACTCGCCGGGCGGACCGCCGATCTGCGGGCCTATCCGATCGCCATCGACGTCTTCGACCGCGCGGCGGATTTCGATCCCCAGACCGATTCGCTCGTCCGCGTCGAGGCCGGCCGGCTGCGGCAGAAGCTCGATGCCTACTATGCCGGGAGCGGGACGGCCGATCCCTTGCGGATCAGCCTGCCGAAAGGTGGCTATGTCCCCCGCTTCGTGGCGCGGGCATCGGTTGAAGCCAGCAGCAGCGAAAGCCCGACGACGGCCGCGTCGCGACGCGGCGGTCGGCGGCTCGGTGCTGCGCTCGGCATCGCCGCCCTGCTGATCGTCGGCAGCGTCACGGTCCTTTTCTTCGACGGGCGAAACTCCGTCGAGACCGAACCGTCGACGACCGAGACTGTCGCGGTGCGTCAGGTCGCACCGGCGCTGGCCGTCCTGCCGTTCGAGGCGCTCGACCCGGCAGTGGAGACGGCCGAGCTCACCGCCACGGTAGCGAGCGGGCTCACCAGTCTGATCACGGCCGATCTCGTTCGGTTTCGCCAGTTCTTCGTCCTCGCCCGGCGCAGTGCAGCCGCACTCGCCGCCGGCGACGGTGACCCGATTGCCCGGGCGCTTGCGGACGGGCTCGATTACGTGGTCGACGGCACGGTGCGGCGCAGCGGCGATGCGCTGGTCGTCACCGCGAGCCTGATCGCCACCGACGACGGGCAGACGGTCTGGACCGAGACGTTCGAGGGTGCCGCCGGCAGCGATGCGCTCGCCCTCGAGGACGAGATCGCCGCTGCGATCGTCACCGCCCTCGCCCAGCCCTATGGTGTTCTGAGCCGGCAGCTCGCCCGGGCGGCCGACCGGGCGGCCCTGCCGGAGAGCCTGGCGAGCTATGCCTGCATTCTCGCGGCCGATCGCTACTATGCGAGCTACGCCATGGCCGATTTCGAGGCGGCACGCCGCTGTCTCGAGGCCACGGTGGCGGCCGAGCCCGACTATGCCCATGCCTGGGCCTATCTCGCCTATCTCAGTCTCGACGAGCGCCGCTACGGCTATGCCCGCGATCCGCTCGGCCGCGAGCTCGAGGCGGCGGAGACGGCGGCACGGCGCGCCGTGGTACTCGAGCCCGACAACGCGCTCGCGCAGCGCGCCATGGCCGCCGTTCTGTTCACGGCGGGCGATGTCGAGGGCTTCAGGCGCCATGCCGAGCGGGCGCTCGAGCTCAATCCCAACGACAGCGATGCGCTTGCCGATCTCGGTGGCAAGCTCGCCTATGCGGGCGAGTGGGAGCGCGGCCTCGCGATGCGGCGCCGCGCGATGGAGCTCAACCCGGCGCACCCCGACTCCTACCACATCCCCTTCGTTTTCGACGCGTTTCGCCGGGGTGACGAAGAGGCTGCCATGGCCATCCTGGAACGGATCCGTCTGCCGGATTTTTTGATGGTCCGGCTGCTGCGTGCGGCCGTGCTCGGCCGGCTCGGCCCACCCGAGGCAGCGGCGCTCGCCGTCGAGGACCTGCTCGCCCTGCAACCCGAGGCCGCCAGCATGGCGCGTGACTATTTCGGCTACTGGAACCTTGCGCCCGAGCTGATCGAGGCGCTGCTCGGCGGGCTCGAACGGGCGGGGCTGAAGGTCGGCTAGCCGTGCTCGCTGAGCCGGGTAACGGCGGGACGGTCGGTCAGGCCCAGAGCCGGTCGACGGCGTAGGCCTGGACGGCCCGATCGGCGGTGACGAGGGTCAGGCCCTCGGTCATGGCGGTGGCGACGAGCAGGCGGTCCCACGGGTCGTTGTGATGGCGGGGCAGGCGGGCGGCCGTCTCGACGTGCCGGCCGGTGATGGGAAGCACGGTGTAGCCGGCGGCCTCGAGCTTCTCTGCGGCGTCGGGGAAGTACACGGCTGCCTCGGGCCAGCGGTTCTTGGCGATGGCCAGGGCCATCTCGTAGATGGACACCACGCTCACGACGAGTGGCAAGGCACTCGTCTGCAAGCGGCGCAAGGTTGCCGCCGGAATCCGCGGGTCTCGTGCATCGAACCAGAACAGCGCGTGGGTATCGAGCAGGAGGCCCTTCACTTGCCGTCGGGCAGGCAGAGCTCGAAGCCCTCTTCGCGCAGCTCCTCGTCGGTCAATGGACGAAAGCGCTCGAGGTCCATGTGAGGCAACTTGCCGGCGAGCCGTCCGAATTGCGGCCGCTTGCGCTGGCTCGGGCCGACTGGCACCAGCTTTACCCCCGGCTCTCCAGCAGTGCCGGCTATGACGATCTCCTCGCCATCGAGGGCGCGCTGCACCAGCTTTGCCAAGTCGCTCTGCGCGTCTGTCACAGTGACGATCATCACTCACCCCACCCGCCATTACTCACTCAGGTAGCGAGTGGGCGAGGTGACCGCAAGTCGAGGCCGCCTACTCGGCCGCGAGCGCGGGCTGCAGGCTGCGGCGGGCGCGCCAGATGGCGGTGGCTGTGTCCTCGGCCCGGTCGTCGTACTGGTAGGCGAGGCCGATGCCGATCCTGGCATTGCGCCAGCTCTCGACCGCCCTGCCCTGCGCCACCTCGAAGGCGTCGAAGCCGACCCGGCGCATGAAGGGGTACTGGTCGACCAGGACCTCGCCCACCGCACGGAGTTCGCCCGCGAATCCGTAGTGGCGGCGGAGCATGGCGGCCGACGAGAAGGCGCGGCCGTCGGCGAATTTGGGGAAGACCAGGGCCACGAGCTGCAGGCGCTCGAGCCAGGGCTCGAGGTCCTCGACCTTCTCGTGGCTCTCGAGGCGCACGCCGAGCTGACAGTCGCAGTGGAAGAGGAACTCGCCGTCGTCACCCTTCAGGCGGGCCAGGGTCACGATCTTCGGCTTGGCACTCGGGACCGGCTGATCGTCGGGGTAGAAGCGCCAGGTATCGAGGATCCATTCACCGTGTTTGAGCAGGGGCATAGAGGGCCTCCTTGAAGTGCTTTATGCCGACGCGGCGGACGAAGTCGAGGAACTGCTCGGCGCGGCCTCTGCGGCCGTCGAGATAGACGCGGACGACGGCTTCCACGGCATCCACGATCTCGTCGGCGGCAAAGCCCGGGCCGATCAGCTGGCCGATCGCGGCGTTCTCGTCGGCCGAGCCGCCCAGCGTGATCTGGTAGGATTCCACGCCCTTCTTCTCGAGCCCGAGAATGCCGAGATGGGCCACGTGGTGGTGGCCGCAGGCATTGATGCAGCCCGAGATGTTGATGTGCAGGTCGCCCACGTCCTCCTGCCGCGCAAGGTCGGCGAAGCGGCGGCTGATGGCTTGCGCTACGGGTATCGAACGCGCCGTCGCGAGGCTGCAATAGTCCATGCCGGGACACGCGATGATGTCGGAGACGAGGTTGAGGTTGGGGGTGGCGAGGCCGGCCGTCTCCAGCGCCTGCCAGAGGGCGAAGAGGTCTTTCGTTCGAACGCTGGGCAGGACCAGGTTCTGCTCGTGCGCCACCCGGATCTCGCTGAAAGCGTACCGGTCGGCCAGATCGGCGACGAGGCGCATCTCGTCGGCCGTGGCGTCGCCCGGGATGCCGCCGATGGGCTTCAGCGAGATGTTGGCGATGCTGTAGCCCGGCACCTTGTGTGGCGCCACGTTGTGGCGGACCCAGCGGGCGAAGGCCTTGTTCTCGAAGAGCTGCGCCAAGTGCGCCGGGTCCTTCTCGGGCAGGGCCTCGTAGGCGGGCGGGGCGAAATAGGCCTCGATGCGGGCGACCTCGCTTGCCGCCAGCTCGATCGCCTCGTGGTGGTCGCCCTTGGCGAACTCCGCCTCGACCAGCTCGCTGAAGGCGTCGACGCCGATCTCGTGCACCAGGATCTTGATCCGGGCCTTGTACTTGTTGTCCCGGCGGCCGAAGCGGTTGTAGACGCGCATGATGGCGGTGACGTAGGGCAGCAGTTCGTCGGCCGGCAGGAAGGCGCGGATGGTCTTGCCGACCATCGGCGTGCGGCCGAGCCCGCCGCCGACGATCACCTCGAAGCCGGGCTCGCCGGCCTCGTTGCGGTGCATGCGCAGGCCGATGTCGTGGACCTTGACGGCGGCCCGATCATGCGGGGCGCCGGTCACCGCGATCTTGAACTTGCGCGGCAGGAAGCTGAATTCGGGGTGCAGCGACGACCACTGCCGCAAGAGCTCGCAGTGCGGCCGCGGGTCCTCGATCTCGTCGGCGGCAACGCCGGCATACTGGTCCGTGGTGACGTTCCTGATGCAGTTGCCCGAGGTCTGGATGGCGTGCATCTCGACCTCGGCCAGGGCCTCGAGGATCAATGGCACGTCTTCCAGCCTCGGCCAGTTGAACTGGATGTTCTGCCGGGTGGTGAAGTGGCCGTAGCCCTTGTCGAAGTGCTCGGCGATCATCGCCAGCTGGCGCAACTGGCGCGAGGAGAGCACACCGTAGGGGATCGCCACGCGCAGCATATAGGCGTGCAGTTGCAGATAAAGCCCGTTCATCAGCCGGAGCGGGCGGAACTCCTCCTCGCCGAGCTCGCCCCTGAGCCGGCGTTCGACCTGGTCCTTGAACTGGGCGGTGCGCTCGGCGACGAAGCGGGCATCGAACTCGTCGTAGCGGTACATCAGCGGGCTCCGAGTGTCGCCTGGTGGCCGAGATCGGGGCGGACGGTCGGGCCGAGCGTGCGCATCACCTCGCGATAATGCAGCGGCACGATGCGCGAGCCCTCGCGGCGGACCTCGACCGCGTAGGAAGCGACCACGATGTTGCGCGCCTCGGCATCCGCCGCACGGGCCTCGAGGGCATTGAGCGTGGCGTCGTCATCGGCGACCACCGCCCGGTCGACATGGGGGGTCCACCCGTTCTCGGCGAGGAAGACGACGTCGCCGCCGATCAGGTGGTTGGCGGTGATGATCCTGGCCATCAGGCGGCCCTCTCGAGCTGGAGTGAAGCGTTGCCGGAAGAAGCGGCCGGTATCGGCGCCACGCCGATGAAGAGGATGGCGGGGCCGCGGATACCGGCACGGAGCAACAGGTCCGACAGCTGGTCGAGGCGCCCGGTCGCCGTCTTCTGGCTGGCGAGCGAGGCGTTCTCGACGATCGTGACGGGGGTGGCGGGGGCGAGCCCGGCGGCGATGAGCTGCTTGGCGATCGCCGGCCCGGCGCGAACCCCCATGTAGACGGCGAGCGTCTGGCCGCTCTGCGCCAGTGCCCGCCAGTCGTGCTCGGCCGGGCCGTCCCTGGTCTGACCGGTCAAAATGGTGAGCGCCCGGCGTTTGCCGCGTTCGGTGATCGGCAGACGCGTGTCGGCAGCCGCGGCCAGCGCCGCGGTGACACCCGGGACGACCGAAACCGCGATGCCGGCGGCCTCCACGGCCTCGATCTCCTCGACCGCCCGGCCGAAGACGAACGGATCGCCGCCCTTGAGCCGGACCACCCGATTGCCGGCGAGAGCCTCCTCCACGAGGATGGCGTTGATGGTCTCCTGGCTGGTCGAGGGCATACCGGGGGTTTTGCCGACATGGATGCGACGGGCATCGCGGCGGGCGAGCTCGACGATGCGCGGATCGACCAGGCGGTCGATGACCAGGACGTCGGCCGATTGCAGGGCGCGATGCGCCTTGAGGGTCAGGAGTTCGGGATCGCCGGGGCCGGCGCCGACCAGGGTGACGCTGCCGCGCTGGACGGTCGCTGCGATCGCCTCCTCGACCAGGGTCGCAGCACGGTCAGGCTCATCGGCCAGCACGGCCTCACTCGCCGGACCGTCGAAAAAGCGCTCCCAGAAGGCGCGGCGGGCACGACCGTCGGCGATGCTCTGGGCGATGCGGCGGCGCAGAGTCTGGGCATAGGTGGCGAGACGACCCAGCCGTTGCGGGAGGTGGGCTTCGAGCATCGCCCGGATGCGGCCGACGAGCACCGGGGCCGTGCCTTCCGAGCCGATGGCGACGACCACGGGGTCGCGGTCGACGATGGCCGGTGTGATGAAGCTGCAGAGCTGCGGCCGGTCGATGGCGTTGACCGGAATGCCGCGGGCGCGAGCGGCGAAGGCGATGCGGGCGGTGAACGCCAGGTCGTCGACCGCGGCATAGACCAGGCGGCAGCCCTGGAGCTGATCGGGATGGAAGTCCGTCGCCAGCCAGTTCGCCCTGCCCTCGGCAACGGCGGCGGCGAGTTCCGGGCAGAGCTCGGGGGCGACGAGCCGGATGACGGCCGTCGTCTTGGCCAAGAGCCGGAGCTTTTGCGCCGCCTGCTCGCCGCCGCCCACGATCAGCACGGGCTGGCGGTCGAGGTCGACGAAGATCGGGAAATAGCGCACGCGGCCACCTGCCTTTCTCGGACGGTTTCACGCCATCACGTGCGCCATTCTCTTATTTCACAGCTAAAAGTCAAACGTATTTCATAAATTACATTTTTTGACTGTTATAAATTCCTCGCGAGCTCGCGGACGACCGCCCAGCCCGCCTCGACATGGCGGCGTTCGGTCGTGGTCTGACCGATCGAGAAGCGGATCGCGACCCGGCCGCGCAAGCGGGTCCGGGTGAGATAGATGCGGCCGTCGTCGTTGATCCGCTCGACCAGGCGGCTGTTCAGCGCATCGAGCGCCGGCTCGTCCAGGCCGTGGGGGCGGTAGCGGAACGACAAGAGGGCGAGGCTGGGCTTCGAGGTGAGCTCGAAAGCCGGGTCCGCCTCGATCCAGGTCGCGAGTTCGGCCGTGAGCTCGATATGCCGGCGGAGCATCGCCTGCAGGCCTGCCACGCCGTAGCTGCGGAGCACGAACCACAGCTTGAGGGCGCGAAATCGGCGGCCGAGCGGGATGCCCCAGTCGCGATAGTCGATCACCCGGCCGGTCTCCTGGCCGGTCAGGTAGGCGGGGTTGACGGTGAGCGTGCGGACGAGCTCGGCGGGGTCGCGGACGAAGTGCGCCGAGCAGTCGAAATTGACGCCGAGCCATTTGTGCGGGTTGGTGACGAAGCTGTCCGCGTGCGCGATGCCGTCGATCATCCAGCGGGTCTCGGGCAGCACCAGCACACTGCCGGCCCAGGCGGCGTCGACGTGGAGATAGCTGTCGTACCGTTCGGCAATGGCACCGATGGCGGCCAAGGGATCGACGCCGCCGGTGCCGGTCGTGCCCAGCGTCGCGACGATGCAGGCGGGCGTGATCCCGGCCGCCACATCCGTCCGGATCATCGCTTCGAGGGCGTCCACACGCATGGCACAATTGTCGTCGGCAGGCACCGATCTGAGCGCCCGGCGGCCCAACCCGGCGATCCGCACCGCCTTCTCGACCGAGGAATGGGCCTCCTCGCTGGTATAGACGGCAAGGGGCGGGCAGGCAGCGAGGCCCTCGGCGTCGGCCCGCCAGCCCGTCGCCCGCTCGCGCGCGACCAGGACAGCGACCAGCGTCGCCGACGAGGCCGTGTCCTGGATCACGCCGTGCCAGCCCCCGCCGAGACCCAGCATCTCGGCGAGCCAGCCGAGAATCCGGGCTTCCATCTCGGTCGCCGCCGGCGAGGTCTGCCAGAGCATGCACTGGGCGGCGATGCCGGCCGTCAGGATCTCGGCGAGGACCGAGGGCGGTGCGGCATTGGCGGGGAAATAGGCGAAGAAGCGGGGGTGCTGCCAGTGCGTGATGCCCGGCATGACGAGCCGCTCGAAGTCGTCGAGGATCGCCCGGAAATCCTCACCCCGGGGCGGCGCGCTCGCCGGCAGTGCGGCCGCGATCGTACCCGGCGCCGTCTCGGCTCTGACGGGCCGGGTCTCGATCGATCTCAGATACTCCGTCAGCCAATCGACGAGATGATGGGCTTCTTGCCGGAACCGCTCGAGATCCATGATGCTCCCCTGGCGCAATTCTCGCCCCAGGGTAGCCCGAGCCGGTCATCGGCGACAGCTTCGCCGTTGCAGAGCTGTGCGCTCAGGCGGTCCGGGGGTGTGCGCGCTGGGCGGCGTCGCGTGCGATCCGGCGGATGTCCCAACGGCTGACACCGATATCGTTCAACTCGCGGTCATCGAGTGATCGCAGCTCGTCGAGGGTGGCGCGATAGGTCTGGTAGGCGGCCCAACGCTGCCGGAGCCGGGCGACGAGTGCCGCGAAGCGCGAGGTCTCGCGAAGATCGCCACGCCAGGCGCCGGCGATGCCGCCGACGGGGAGAACGGTTTGCGCGGTCATGAAACAGGTCCTTTGTCTCTGCTGCAGCGCAGCAATGGTGACGACCGCGATATGGACCCGGCCCCGGCGCGCCGGTAGCACCCTTTTTCGCAGGGCAGCCTTGCCGCAGCGGATGATCCGGGCGATCGATCGAGGGCGACCTGTTGCGCGCCCGACGCAGCGCCCTCACGTCGATATGAGCGGTCGCGAGCAAGGCCGTGATTGGCCCGATCCGGCCGGGCCCTTACAGGAGAGGCGAGCATGATGGACCCGCGCATGACCGGCCAGTCCGAGGCTCGATCAGCCGCCTCGACCGAGCGATCCGCCACACCGGCGCCACGCGAAAGCGCGCTCGGGCGCCGCATGGTGCCGTTCATCCGCACCTGTCTCCGGCAGCTGCGGCTTCTGGTCCTGGGTCCCCCGCTGCCGGCAGCGATGCCGCAACGCATCGCCGACAGCATCAGCCGCGAGCAGTCGCGCAGCGAGGTCCTGGTCAGCCTCATCCAGCTCGCCGCACTCGTCGGTTTCTTCGTCCTCTACAGCCTGACACCCAAGGCGTTCCCGCCGGACGTGCCGTTCGAGCCGGTGCCGGTGGCACTCTGGGTCTATGGCGTGTTCACGCTCTGGCGGCTCTATCTGGCGGTCAACGACCGACTGACCCACGCCTTTCTCGCCTTTTCGGTGGTGATGGACATCACCGTCCTGATGGTCACGATCTGGAGCTTTCACCTGCAATACGGCGCACCGGCGGCGATCTACCTCAAGGCCCCGACCTTGATGTACGTTTTCATCCTGATCGCGCTTCGCACACTGCGCTTCGAGCCGGGCTTCGTCATCCTCGCCGGCTGCACCGCCGCCATCGGCTGGCTCGGCCTCGTCGGCTACGCCATCTGGGCGCAGGAGGGGATGATGATCACCCGCAACTTCGCCGAATACATGATGAGCTACAGCATCCTGGTCGGGGCGGAGGTCGACAAGGTGGTCTCGATCCTCATGGTGACGGCGATTTTGGCACTCGCCCTGCACCGCGCCCGCAAGCTGCTCATCCGGGCAGCCGTCGACAGCCAGGCGGCGGCCGACCTCAAGCGCTTCTTCGCTCCGGAGATCGCCGGCCGGATCACCGAGAACGAGGGCGAGCTCGTTCCCGGCTACGCCGAGATCCGCGAGGCGGCGATCCTGTTCATCGACCTGCGCGGCTTCACCCCCTTGAGCAAAGCGCTGGAGCCCGCAGAGGTCATGCAGCTGCTCGGCGAATACCAGGCCTTGATGGCCAAGGCGGTGCGCGCGTCGGGTGGCAGCATCGACAAGTTCATGGGCGACGGCATCCTCGCCAGCTTCGGGGCGGTCGCGCCGTCGGCGAGCCATGCGGCGGCCGGCGTGCAGGCGCTCGAGGCGGTGCTGGCAACCGGCCGGGCCTGGACCGACTCGCGCAAGGCGCAAGGCCGGCCGGCACCGCCCGTGGCCGCGGCGGTGACCACGGGTCCGGTGATGTTCGGCACGGTCGGCGATGCGGAGCGGCTGGAGTACACCGTCCTCGGCGACACGGTGAACCTCGCGGCCAAGCTGGAGAAGCACTGCAAGACCGAGAACGTTGCGGGCATCGTGATGGCCGGCACTTACCAGCTCGCCTGCCAGCAGGGCTTCACCCCGCGCCTGACCTGGGAGTACCGCCCGAGCCGCCGGGTCGAAGACCTCGACCGTACGGTCGATCTCAGGGTCTGCCCAGCCCCGTGACCATGCCCCGCCAGTGCACCGTCCGGGTCACCAGATCGACGGTCATCAGGTCTTCGCCGACGATTACCGGCCCCGCATAGCCCTGCCGGACATCGGCAAGCAGTCGCTCCGGGGCCACATCGGGCGGCACGATGTGGGTGAGCAGAAGGGCTCTCGCCCGGGCCTCGGCGGCAAGCCCACCCACAGCGTCGGACGTCGTGTGATAGGCCTCGACCGCGGCGATCGTGGCCGCCGAGCGCACCCCCCGGCAGGGCTGCATCACGCCGTGGGCGAAGACCTCGTGGACCAGGAGATCACAGTCCCGGGCGGCCTCGACCAGCCGCTCGCAAGGCCGGGTATCGCCCGAGAAGGCCAGGCGCTGCCGGCCGTCCTCAAAAAGAAAGCCCAGCGCCGGTGCCACCGGGCGGTGGTCGACCTCGATCACGGTGACCCGGAGCTCGCCGAAGCGGAGCGTTTGCCCCGGCTCGACGAGATTGTACTCGAGAGCAAAAGCCTCGGTGTCGGGTCTCGCCTCGTAAGCCAGCCGCTGGGCTCGCTCCGCCGCCCAGGCGGCCTCCAGCGCCCTCGCATGCGCCAGGACCGGCGACGGGGCGAAGAGCCGAAGCGGCCCCTTGCGGCCGGCGTGCCAGCCGGCCACGGTGAGCTGCCAGAGATCGACCAGGTGGTCGCTGTGCAGGTGGGTGACGAGCAGCGCGTCCGGTGTGGCCGGCGAGTGGCCGGCCTCGACCAGACGCTGGGTGCAGCCGTTGCCGCAATCGACGAGCAGGCGCACGCCGCCGCCTTCGATCAGCTGGGCCGCACCCCAGCGCCGGGGATGAACGGCCGGGCAGCCGGTGCCGAGAAGGGTGATGCGCATCGCCTGGGCTCGCCGCTTTCCCTGCAGCCTAGCGAGGCCGGCACCGAACCGCCAGCTTGCCCGACGGCTCAGACGAGGAAGAGGAGCACCAGAAAGAACACGATGCAGAGTGCCGTCATCGAGCCCACGGGCCGCAGCAGCCCTTCGAACGGGGCCGATCGGCTGTCGACGGGTACAAAATCCTTGAGGTGGTTCATGGCCGATGCTCGCGAAACGATCGGGCGAGAAGCGCCCGAGACCGAAGATCGTCGCATTGGTCGGCGCTGCTGTCCGTGAGCAGAATCACGCAGTGGACGAGATTTCACGCATCAGTCCGGATTTTCGGGGGCCGCTTTGAGGGCGTAGACCGGAACCGGCCCCTGCCTGCCGCGCAGCTGGAGTGGCGGCAGCGGGGCGAGACCCGCCACCGCCCGATCCCCGGCATGGGCGCGGGCGGCCTCGACGGTGGTGGCCGAGACCAGCATGGCGACACCCTGTTCGCGGGTCGCTTCCTGCAGCCGGGCGGCGACATTGACGACGTCGCCCGTAGCGGTGAGCTGGATCTGGTCCCCGCCACTCACGTGGCCGACCCGCACCCGTCCGTAATTGATGCCGACCCTGAGGTTCAGGGCACCCAACACCTCGGCCGCCGCCTGCCACTCGGGCATCGCCGCGAGCAGCGCCGCGCCCAGGCGGATCGCCGTCAGCGGGTCCTCGGGTGCGGGCTCGGGCAGGCCGACGATCAGCATCGCCCCGTCGCCGACATAACCCGCGACCACCGCACCGTGCGCTGTCGCCGTGGTCTCGATCAGCGCATAGAAGCGCTGCAGGATCGGCTTCAGCCGGCCCGGTTCCAGCGCTTCGGCAGCACTCGTGAAGCCCTCGAGATCGCAAAAGACGATAGCGGCGAGCTGGTCACGCTCGGCCATCCCCTCGCTCGCCAGCTGCTCGCGCAGCACCGGCGAGACGTACCGTTCGAGCGTTCGGCTCGTCGCCTCGAGGTCGCGGCCGTGCCGGCGCAGGCGGCGAAACCTGACGGTGAACGCCGCCAGCGTCATCACCGCGACGCCGAGCGTGGCGAAGACCACGTTCAGCCAATAGCCGAAAACGACCAGGGCGGCCATCGCCACCGCCATCGGCAGCGCCAGCAGCAGCAAGGCCAGGAGCACGATCGCCGCCAGCGGCAGCGGCGCGAAGAGGGCGAGCCCTGCCGTGGTCGCCGCGACGATCAAGGCGAGGTCGAGCTCGCGGATCCGGTCGGAACGGTCGATGAAGCGGCCGGTCAGCAGGTTGTCGACGACGGTCGCCAGGATCTCGATCCCCGGGACCTGCGGGTGGAAGGCCGTGCCGAAGCGATCCCGCACCCCGGTCGCCGTCGCACCGATCACCACCACCCGGTCGCGGAACAGTTCGGGGTCGAGATCACCGTCGAGCAGGTCGAGCAGCCGGTGATGGTGAAACGTCCCGGGCGGGCCGTAGGGGTTGATGACCAGCCGCGAGGCGGCGTCGAGCGGGGCTTCGATCGCCCCCAATTCGAGGCTGTGACCGGCGGTGAAGATTTGTTCCTCGGCCGGCAGATCGAGATGGCGGATGGCGGCCTGTACGGCGAACGACGGATACCAGGCGTCGTCGTGGCGGATCGCCGGGAAGACGTAGCGCAGCTCGCCGCCCGGCTCGACGAAGACGTTGACGTGGCCGAGATAGGCGTGCTCGGCGAGCGGCCGGAACGGCAGGAAGACACCGGCGGGCTCGCCGATCAGATCGACCGCGTCCGGCGCGGTCCGGGCGATCGGCAGGGCGTTTCGCTCGAGCGCCTGCCGGTCGGTCAGGGCCAGCGGCACCGGCTCGGCGAAGCCGAATGCCATGGCGAGCACCGGCCGGGCGTGGCGTTCGACGGCGGTCACCAGGTGATGCGGCTCGTCGGCCGGGCCGGCCCCGCTGCCCCGCTCGAGCAGCAGCAGATCGAGGGCGACCACCCGTGCACCGGCCGCAGCCAGCGCTTCGAACATCTCGGCCAGTGCGGCACGCGGCGGCGGCCAGTGGCCGAGGCGCTGCAGCGTCGCATCGTCGATCACCAGCAGGGCCACCTCGTCGCCGGGCAGCTGCGCCGGGCGAAGTTGCAGGCGCAGGTCGAAGAGCGCGTTGTCGACAGCGCGCAACCAGCCGGCCTCGTGCCAACGCGTGTAGGTGACCAACAGGACCAGGAGCAACAGGCCGAACGCCAGAAGACCGCGCCGACGCATCAGCCGCGTGATCCGGCCACCTCAGTCGGCCACCGTGGTGCGCTCGACGAACCGGTCGATCCGGCCCTGCCCCCAGTTCACCGGCTCGCCGGTGGTGACGCCGCGCGCGACGTCGATCCCCTCGCCGGCGGTGAGCACCACCTCGCCCTGGCCGTAGCTCTCGCGCACGCCGACCTCGCCCTCGACGACGAAGACCGCGGTCCGGCTGCTCTCGGTCTCGACGATGAGATCGGTCGAACGGGCGGCGGCCACCGCCACCCGGCCCCGCACCTCGAAAACTTCGGGCCGGTTCGGCCCCAGAACGGCGCGGACGATGCCGGCGACGAGATCGAGCATCACGCCCCGGCCCCGCCCGGCCTCGTCGACGACCTCGCTGAGCACCAGCCGGCAGCTCTCGCCCAGGGACAAGGTCGAGCCGTCGGCGAGCGTCACCTGCAGCCGCCCGCCCGCTTCGGTGGCCAGGCTGTCGCGGCGATGGACGACGGCCCCGCTGTGCAGGGTTCGCGTCTCGCCGTCGCGGGTCGCCGTGGCCATGCCGACGATGCCGCTGACCAGCCCCGCCTCTTCGGCCGAGGCGGGGCTCGCTCGAAACAGCGCCACGCTGAGCCCGGCGAGGCCGGCGGCGAGCGTTGCCCGCCTGGACCAACGCCCGGGGCGGCAGAGGTCGACCAGCGTCACGCTACCTCTCAAAGTCGTTCGAGGGTCAAGAGCTCGTCCGGGCCGACCCAGGCCTCGGCGAGCTGTTCGGCGGTGACGTCGGCCGCCACGGTGTCGCCCATGGCGCGCTGCGCCTCGTGCAGGCCGTAGAGCGACCAGCCGTTGTTGGGTGACGTGGCGAGCGCACCCTGAAAGTGCAGGGCAGCGGTTGCCGGATCGCCGGCGGCGAGATGTACGGCCCCCAGGGTCTGCTCCACCGGGTAGTACCAATAAGGCGGCTCCATGTAGGGGATCGATGCCTGGATCGAGGCGGCCTCCTCGAGCAGGGCCGTGGCTTCGGCGAAATCGCCCGCCTGGGCCCGATGCCGAGCCCGCACCACATTGGCGGCGAGCTGCAGGATGTCAGGGGCGGGGATATAGCTCTCGACGAGCATGTCGAGCCCGTCCGCATCCTTCAGAGCCTCGATCGCCCGGGCCTCGTCGAGTGCGGCAGGATCGCCCTCGCGCGCCAGAGCCAGGCCCCGCGCATAGTGCCAGAACGCCTTCACATAGGGCATCGCATCACCCGGATCGGGCAAAGCCATGATGGTGTCGGTGTCGCTGAACTGCGCGTGGGCGGTCAGCGGTGCCGTCTTGATCGCCTGGATCCAGCCGACCTCGGCCGCCACTTCGTCCGACATCACCGCCTCGAGCTTCTCGGCCGCATCGAGCGTCTCGGCGGCGGCACCCGCCATCTGGGCACTGGTCAGCACGAAATGCACGTTGTGCGGGTAGTAGCCGAAGCGATAAGGCCCGGCCTCCTCCCAGTCCTCGAACAGCGCCTCGTCGGCGGCAGCCGCCTCGATATTGGCCTCGAGCGAATCCCGGTAGCGGCCGACCCGGTAATAGATGTGCGCCGGCATGTGCACCAGATGGCCGGCGGTCGGCATCAGCTCGGCCAGCCGGTCGGCATGCGGCTCGGCGCGATGCGGGTCGGCCGACGCCTCGACGGTGTGGATGTAGAGGTGAATGGCGTGCGGGTGATCGGGATCGAGCTCCAGCGCCGTCTCCAAGAGCTCGACCAGGGTGCCGGCACGGCCCTTGGGCGTCACCCCGTCGGCCTCCCAATAGTCCCAGGGCTGGGTGTTCATGATCGCCTCGGCGGTCAGCACCAGAACATCGACATCGTCGGGGTAACGCTCGGCCACCTCGACCATGGCATCCGCATAAGCGGCATCGAGGGCCGCCCGGTCGGCCGCGGGATCCGGGCTGTAGCGTTCGGCCAGGGCCTCGATCAGCGCCTGCTCACGCTCGCTCGCCGCGTCCTTCAGCGCCATCGCGGTCGAGACCGCCTGAAAGGCCGGCCGCACCGAGGCGTCGTGCATGACGTCGTTGATGTTCGGCCCCAGGGCATAGGCCTCGCCCCAGTAGCACATCGCACAAGCGGGATCGGCCGCCTGCGCCTGGCGGAAGTATTCTGCCGCGAGGAAGTGGTTGAAGCCCATGAGCCAGGCATAGCCCTGGTCGACATCGGCCTGGGCGGTCTCGCTCTTGGTCGTGACCTCCAGGCGGCGTGGCCCCAGCCCGTCCAGATGCGGCAGATCTTCGCCCTCTGCCGCAGCGGCTCCGCGCACCCCGAGCGAGGCCAGATGCACCCCGGGCTTGAACAGCTCGTTCTTGGCCCAGCGGGTCGAGCCGCAGGTCTGGGCGGCGACCCGGGTCGGATCGAGGAGCTCGCGAATGTCGCCCTGGCGGGGCTCGGCCGCCCCGGAGCCGAGCATGCCCGCGGCCAACGCCGTCGTCGCCAACAGGCCGAACGCTGTCAATGTCCTCTTCTGCATCGGTTCCCCCTCCCTTGGAAGATCATCGCTTGGAAGATGATCGCTCGATAGCGGACGGTAACACATAAGACTGTGATCGTCGCCACAGAACCAGAGGCAAAGGAGCCGTTATCGGGGCAAAAAGGACCGGCAATGGCGCTCGGTGGAGGTTCAGCTCATCCAGCGGCGGGTGGTCGGGCCGTTGGCCAGCTTGACCTCGATCGCGTCCCAGATCTTGCGCTCGAGGTGGACGTCGTCGAAGCGGTTGATCTCCTGCAGGCCGGTCGGCGAGGTGACGTTGATCTCGGTGAGGTAGTCGCCGATGACGTCGATGCCGGTGAACAAGAGGCCGTATTCCTCGAGCGCCGGGCCGATCAGCTCGCAGATCTCGTGGTCGCGCTTGGTGAGCTTCGCTTTCTCCGCCCGGCCGCCGATATGCAGGTTGGCGCGCACGTCGTGGCCGGGCGGTACCCGGTTGACGGCACCGGCCGGCTTGCCGTCGATCAGGATGATCCGCTTGTCGCCGGCCCTGATCTCCGGCAGGTAGCGCTGGACCATCAGCGGCTCGTCGATAAAGCTCCGGAAGGTCTCGACCAGGGACGCGAGGTTCTGGTCGTCACGCTTGATCAGGAAGATGCCGGCACCGCCGTTGCCGTAGAGCGGCTTGACGATGATGTCGCCGTGCTCCTCGCGAAAGGCGCGGATGTCTTCGATCGCATAGGTGATCAGCGTCGGCGGCATCAATTCGGCGAACTGCGTGACGAAGAGCTTCTCGGGCGCGTTCCTGACCGCGTGCGGGTCGTTGACGACGAGCGTTTCGGGATGCACGCGGTCGAGCAGGTGCGTGGCCGAGATGTAATTGAGGTTGAAGGGCGGGTCCTGGCGCATCAGCACCACGTCGAGGGCGGCCAGATCGATGATCTCGAAATTGCCCGAGGTGACGTGGTTGCCCTTCTCGCGGCGGACCTCGAACGGCCGCGCCTTGGCGATGATCCGCCCCTGCTTGTAGGCGAGATCGCGCGGGCCGTAGTGGTAGAGCCCGTGACCGCGGCGCTGTGCTTCGAGCGCCAGAACGAAGCTGCTGTCGGCGTCGATGTCGACGCTTTCGAGCGGGTCCATCTGAATGGCGACGGCGAGCGACATGGCAAAGCCTCGGCTGGATGCGCCATCGTCTCTGCCAGCCGGCGCATCGCTTGACAAGCGGCCGCCGCTTTGTGACGGAACCTTCAGCCCATCATCCGCCAGCTCGGAGTCCGGCCATGGCCTATGACGACGGCAACATCTTCGCCCGCATCCTCAGGGGCGAGATCCCCTGCAAGATGATCCACGAGGACGCGCATGCGCTCGCCTTTCACGACATCAACCCGCAAGCGCCGGTGCACGTCCTGGTGATCCCCAAGGGGGCCTACGTCTCGTTCGCGGATTTCAGTGCGCAGGCCTCGGCGGAGGAGATCGCGGGGTTCTTCCAGGCCGTCGGCAAGGTGGCACGCGATCTCGACCTCGAGACCGACGGCTACCGGCTCCTGGCCAATCACGGGCCGGATTCGCACCAGGAAGTGCCGCATTTCCACGTCCACATCCTGGCCGGCCGGCCGCTCGGGCCGATGCTCGGCAAGCCCGGCTGAGCGGCGGTCAGGCGGCACTCCGGGCGGCACGCCGCGGCTCGGGCGGCCAGCCGAGCCACCGCAGGCCACGCAATGCCAGGGCAGCCAGCAGGATACCGGTGACGGTGCCGCCGAGATTGGCCGCCATATCGGCCCACTCGAAGCCGCGTGTCGGGATGAAGTACTGGGCGACCTCCAGTGCCACGCCGGCCGAGGCGCAGACGAAGCCGGTCAGGGCGAGCTGGCGGCCGGAGCGGCAAAAGGCGATGGCGGCGAAGCTGACGGCGACGAAGCTCGCGAAATGGATCGCCTTGTCCGAGACGGCTCTGACCATGGGCGGCGAAGGGTCGAGCATCACCCAGGTGACCGCCAGCCAGACCAGGCACCAACCGACCAGGCTCCAGAGGCGGAGGCGGTCGTCGAAGCGGGCGAGCTTGCCCGGATGAGCGGGAATCGTCGGTGCCTCAGGCAGGCATTGCCGAAGCGTCGCGAGCCGCGAGGCGGGTCGGGGCGGCAGAGGTCCGGGGTCGGGTCATGCAACGATCCGCTGTTGTGGTGCTGGCAGCAAAGTCGGTTGGGTAACGAAATCCTATGCCTCGGGTCAACCACAAGCAACCACACTGCCGCACGTCCGTACTCAGGCTACCGGGGTCAGCGCCCCCTCGCCAGCGAACCAGGAAACCAGATTGGCGAGGACGGTATCGCCCATCGCCCCCATCGTCTCCTCGGTCGAACTCGCGATGTGCGGGGTGAGCACCACGTTGTCGAGGCCGAGCAGACTCGTCGGGACCTGCGGTTCGTCGTCGAAGACGTCGAGGCCGGCAGCGCCGAGCCCACCGTTGCCGAGCAGCTCGACCAGCGCCGCCTCGTCGACCAGCCAGCCGCGGGCGACGTTGACGAAAATGCCCTTCGGGCCCAACGCCTCCAGTACCGCCCGATCGACGATCGGGGCTCCCTTCCCCTTGGCCGCACCGGCGGCCGCGAGAAAGAGGATGTCGCTCTCTCGGGCGAGGGTGACGGCATCCTCCACCCGGCGATAAGCCACCTCGCGCGGTGCCGGATCGACGAAAGAGACGGCGCATTTGAAGGCCTGGAGCCTGTGCGCCACCTCGCTGCCGATCCGTCCGAGCCCGATCAGCCCGGCGCGCATCCCGCTCAGCTTGCGGCCGAGCGCCATCCGCCCCTCGAGCCAGGCTCCACTGCGAACGAAGCGATCGCCCTCGACGACCCTGCGGCAGGCGGCCAGGGCGAGTGCGATGGCGAGATCGGCGACGTCGTCGTAGAGCACCGGTGTCGTGGTGATCACGACGCCGCGCGCCCGGGCGACGTCGAGGTCGGTGGTCTCGAGCCCCACCCCGTTGATCGCACAGATCTCGAGATTTGGCATGAGCGCCATCTCCTCGGCCTTGATCCCGGCCATCCCGTGGCTCACCGCACCGCGCAGCCGGCTGCCGTGCGCGCGGAGATAGGCGAGCCGGTCTGCTTCGGCGAACACGGGGTGACAGACGAACCGTGCCTCGAGGTCGGCCAGCAGCGGGGCGCGGAGTTGCCCGAGGATGGCGATCTCCGGTTTCGCTCGGACGGCAGCGGTGGTCATGGCGGACGGCTCCCCGTTTTCTTCGTGGCGTCGCCCGCAGCTATGGCCGCCGGACCCGGCCGTGCCAAGCCCCGGAACCGCCCGGCGCGGGCCGGCCCGAACGATCCACCGTCTTCGACACTTATCCCGAACAATCTGGCCCCGGAGGCGTAGCGGCCGGCGGGCTTTGTGCTATGCAGCGGCCATGCAGAACGCGACCGACGATCCCAAGGCGAACGGCGAACGGCTGCCCGGCCTGCGCGTCCAGCCACACAACCTGGAAGCGGAACAAGCGCTGCTCGGTGCCATCCTCGTCAACAACGAGGCCTTTCACCGGGTGAGCGAGTTCCTGCGTGCCGAGCACTTCTTCGAGCCCGTGCACGCACGCATCTTTCAGTCCTGCGCCGACCGGATCGGCCGCGGCCAGCTCGCCGACGCCAAGTCGCTGTTCCATCTTTTCGACGAGGACGAAGCCCTCAGGGAGCTCGACGGGGCGCGCTATCTGGCCAGGCTGGCACGGGCCGCCGAGACGATCATCAACGCCCCCAGCTTCGGCCAGATCATCCACGATCTGGCGGTCAAGCGCGGGCTCATTGCGCTCGGCGAGGAGATGGTGCTCCGCGCCTACGACGCGCAGGCGCCCGAGACCGCCGAGGACCAGATCGAGCTGGCCGAGCAGGGCCTCTTCGAGCTCGCCCAGGAAGGCGAGGTCCACACCGGCTTTCGCGACTTTCCCAACGTGTTGACCAGTGCGGTCAACCTGATCCAGTCCGCCTACCACAAGGTCGGCGAGGTCACCGGCGTGCCGACCCGGCTCGACGGCCTCGATCGCATTCTCGGCGGCCTGCAGTCCTCCGATCTCTTGATCCTCGCCGGCCGTCCGTCGATGGGCAAGACGGCACTCGCGGTCAGCATCGCCGCCAATGCCGCCGCACAAAAGGCGGCCGGCCAGGAGGCCGAGAGGCTGAAGAGCGAGAACTACACGGTGGGCGTGTTCAGCCTCGAGATGTCGGCCGAACAGCTCGCCACGCGCCTCCTTTCGGCCGAAGCGCAGATCCCCTCGGACGAACTCCGCCGCGGCAAGCTCGACGAGGAAGCCTGGCAGCAGGTGGTGCGCGCCAGCCAGGCGCTGACCGCCCGGCCGATGTTCATCGACGATACCCCTGCCCTCTCGGTGGCCGGTCTCAGAAGCCGTGCCCGGCGGCTGATGCGCACCCAAGGCCTGTCGCTGCTCGTCGTCGACTACCTGCAGCTGATGCGCGGCTCCAGCACGATGTCGCAGAACAACCGCGTGCAGGAAATCTCCGAGATCACCCAGGCCTTGAAGGCCATCGCCAAGGAGCTGAACATCCCGGTCCTCGCCCTGTCGCAGCTCAGCCGGGCGGTCGAGAACCGCGAGGACAAGCGCCCACTGCTCTCGGACTTGCGCGAATCCGGCTCGATCGAGCAGGACGCCGATGTCGTCATGTTCGTCTATCGCGAGGAGTACTACCTCGAACGCTCGGCCCCGCAGCAGCGCGAGAACGAGAGCCTCGACAAATTCCAGCAGCGCCACCGCGACTGGCTCGACCGCTGTGACCGCGCCCACAACCGTGCCGACATCATCATCGCCAAGCAGCGCAACGGCCCGATCGGCACGGTCCAGGTCCAGTTCGACCCGTCCTTCGGCCGCTTCCGCAACCTCGAGACGGTCGAGTACATCGCGGGTGACTGAGCCCGATGCCTGAAACGCAGCTCGTCGTCGACCTCGACGCGATCGCCACCAACTATGCGATCCTGCAACGCGCGGCGCACGGCCAGGTGGTCGCCGGCGTGCTCAAGGCCGACGCCTACGGCCTCGGTGCCGAGCGGGTGGCACCGGTACTGTGGCGCGCCGGCTGTCGCATTTTCTTCACCGCCAAGCTCGGCGAAGCCCTGGCGCTGCGCGGCATCCTGCCCGAGGCCGTGATCTACGTCCTCGAAGGGATAACGGCCGGCGAGGTCGACAACTTCCGCGCCGCCGATCTCCGTCCTGTCCTCAACCAGCCGGGCGAGCTCGCGCTCTGGGCCGCCGCCTCGCGCAGCAGCGGGCGCCGACTGCCGGCGGCGATTCAGCTCGAGACGGGCATGTGCCGCATGGGCTTTGCGACAGCCGATCTCGACGCCATTCGCCCGGAGTGGCTGGCGGCGATCCACCTGGACCTGGTCTTCAGCCACCTCGCCTGCGCCGACACGCCCGACCACCCGCAGAACCGTCACCAGCGCGAACGCTTCGCAGCCCTCGCCGCACGGCTGCCGGCAGCGGCGCGAAGCCTCGCCAACTCGCCCGCTATCTTCCTCGGCCCCGCGTTCGTCACCGACCTCGTCCGCCCGGGTGCCGCACTCTACGGCATCAACCCGACCCCCGGCCGGCCCAATCCGATGCGACCGGTGGTCAAGATCACCGCCCCGGTGCTCCGGGTCCTGCAGCTTGACGCCCCGGGTGCCGTCGGCTACGGCGCCGCCTACCCGGTGGCAGCGGGTGCGCGGATCGCGACCATCGGCGTGGGCTATGCCGATGGTCTGCCGCGCGCCGCCGGCGGCGTCGCCGAGGCCGCGATCCACGGACGCACGGTTCCTATCGTCGGGCGGGTTTCGATGGATTTGACGACGCTCGATGTGAGCGACCTCGACGCGGACGCGGTCGGCATCGGCACGACCGTCGAGCTTTTCGGCCCGGCCTTCGACCTCGACGCCGTGGCCGCCGCATCCGGCACCATCGGCTACGAGATCCTCACCCGCCTCGGCTCGCGCTTGCGCCGCGTCTACACGGGATCGGCTGCCGCATGATCAATCCCTTCCAGGTGGTGGGTGCTGCCGTGATCGCGATGAGCCGGGCAACCGGCCGCATCCTGATCTTCGCCGGCGGGGCCATCGGCAACGGCATCGTCGGCCCGTTCTACTGGCGCCAGCTCGGCCGCCAGCTGATCGAGATGGGCTACCAGTCGCTGCCGGTCGTCGGCCTGACCGCCATCTTCACCGGCATGGTGCTGGCGCTGCAGAGCTATACCGGGTTTCAGCGCTTCCAGGCGGAAAGTGCGATCCCGACCATCGTCGTCCTCTCGGTGGTCCGCGAACTCGGGCCGGTGCTCGCCGGCCTCATGGTCGCCGGGCGCGTCGGTGCCGCGATGGCGGCCGAACTGGGCACCATGCGGGTCACCGAGCAGATCGACGCGCTCGCCACCCTGTCCACCGATCCCTTGCGCTACCTGGTCTTTCCCCGCCTCCTCGCCGGCCTGATCGCGCTGCCGCTGCTCGTCGTCGTCGCCAACATCATCGGGGTGATGGGCGGCTATCTGGTCAGCGTGTTCAAGCTCGGCTTCGGCCCGATCGAGTATCTCAATCGCACCTTCGAGTATCTCGAGACCATGGACGTCGTCTCGGGCCTGGTGAAGGCCGCCGTCTTCGGCTTCATCATTGCGCTGATGGGCTGCTATCACGGCTACCACAGCGAAGGCGGGGCGCAGGGCGTCGGTACGGCCACCACCCGGGCGGTCGTCTCGGCCTCGATCCTGATCCTGACGGCCAACTACTTCGTCACCGAAGCGTTCTTCGATCGATGACGGCAGCCCCCAAGATCCGCATCCGCGGCCTCGCCAAGAGCTTCGGTGCGAACCACGTGCTGCAGGGCCTCGATCTCGACGTTCCCGAGGGTGGCTCCGTCGTCGTCATCGGCGGTTCCGGCTCCGGCAAGTCCGTGCTCCTGAAATGCATCCTCGGCCTGCTCGAGCCCGACGCCGGCTCGATCCGGATCGACGGCGAGGAGGTGGTGGGCGCGCACGGCAAGAAGCTCGACGCCGTGCGCAAGAAGATCGGCATGCTGTTTCAGGGTGCCGCCCTCTTCGACAGCCTGCCGGTCTGGGAAAACGTCGCGTTCGGCCTCATGGCGACGACCGGCATCAGCCGCCACGACGCCCGCGACAAGGCGATCGAAACCCTGCAGAAGGTGGGCCTCGCCGCCGCCACGGCCGACCTCTATCCGGCCGAGCTCTCGGGCGGCATGAAAAAGCGCGCCGGCCTCGCCCGCGCCATCTGCACGAGCCCGGAGATCATCTTCTTCGACGAGCCTACCACCGGCCTCGATCCCATCATGTCGGATGTCATCAACAACCTGATCCGCGAATGCGTCTCGGACCTGGGTGCCACCGCCCTCTCGATCACCCACGATATGGGCAGCGTGCGCAAGATCGCCGACCGGGTGGCCATGCTCTACGACGGCAAGATCATCTGGGAAGGCCCGGTGGGTGAGATGGAAACCAGCCGCAACCCGCATGTCGACCAGTTCATCAACGGCAGTGCCGAAGGCCCGATCAAGGTCGGCGCCTGAAGCGGGAGCGAAAACAAGAAAAACTGTGGGAAGGCAAGCCTCCCCACGCCCCACCGTTCCTTGACCCAGCGGGAGCCCGGAGCGGGCAACTCAGGAAAAAGGTGTCAGGAGTCTTTTTGTCCGAACGCCGGTGGTCCGGCCGCGGATCGACGGTCCTCGCCATGTCGCAACTCCTTGATGCGCGCGGGTCGACAGTCCCGCGTTGAAAAAGGTGTCAGGAGTCTTTTTGCCAAGGTGTCAGGAGTCTTTTTGTGAAAAAGGTGTCAGGAGTCTTTTTGCCCCGAGAGGATGCGCGGCTTGTCGTGGACGCAGCTGGCGACGCGCAGCATCACCTCCTTGCGGTTGAGCCAGGCGCTCATGATCACGGTGGGAAAAAGGTGTCAGGAGTCTTTTTGTGAAAAAGGTGTCAGGAGTCTTTTTGTTCGAGTGAGGATCGACGATCGCCGAAGTAGCGGTGGGGCCGGTGGGAAGGCTGGCCTCCCCGCCTTTCTTCCTCGTCAGTCCGCCCTGATCCTCTGCGCATAGACGTTGATGACCAGTGCCAGGAGCAGGATCAGGCCGCGGATCAGGATCTTCAAGAAGCTGTCGATGTCGACGTGGTCGAGGCCGTTGTTGAGCACGCCCAGGACGAAGAGCCCGATGATCGTGTTGGGGATGCCGCCGCGGCCGCCGAAGAGCGAGGTGCCGCCGACGACCACGGCGGCGATGCCGTCCAAGAGGTAGTCGTCGAACTGGTTCTGCTGGGCACTGCCGTAATAGGCGACACCGAGCATCCCGGCGATGCCCGAGCACATCGCCCCGATGACCAGGACCGAGGCGGTGATCAGCTTGACGTTGACACCCGCGTACTCGGCCGCCTCGCGGTTGCCGCCGACCATGTAGATGTAGCGGCCGAAGCGGGTGTAGGTCAGGACGAAATGCCCGACGGCGAGGAAGAGGGCGGCGATGACCACGATCGAGGGCATGCCGAAGATCGTGCCGGAGCCCAGCGACTTGATCAGTGGTGGCACGTTGTAGGCGATCTGGCCACGGACCAGGAGGGCGGAGATGCCGGCCGCGATCTGCATCATGGCGAGCGTCATGATGAAGGACGGGATGCCGATCACGGTGACCCCGAAGGCGGTCACGCAGCCGAGGAGAAACGCCGAGAGCAGGGCGAAGAGAATCGCGAACAGGCCGGGCAGCGGCACGTTCGCGATGTTCACATAGGCCTCCTGGACGGTGAAGAAGGCGACGATGATGCCCACCGCATTGGCGACGGCGGCGATCGAGAGATCGATCTCGGCGGTCAGGATGACGAAGGTCAGGCCCGTGGCGATGATCGCCGTGATCGACACCTGCCGCAGGATGTTGGCGAAATTGTCCATGGTCGCAAAGGAGGACGACGCCGAAGCGAAGACGGCGACCAGGAAGACCAGCGTGAGCAACGGCGCGATCGCGGTCAGCCGCCGGAGAAACCAGACCTTCATCTTTTCCTTGTTCCCTCGATCTCAGGCGGCTGCCAAGAGCTGGTCCTTGCCGACTTTCTCGCCCGCGAACTCGCGGGTGAACCGGCCGCGGCGCATGACGAGAATCCGATCGGCCAGTGAGAGCACGGTCTCGGGCTCGGTCGAGACCACGACCACGCCCATTCGCCGTTCCTTCAAGGCCCGGACGATCTTCACCACGTCGTCCTTGGCACCGACATCCATGCCGCGCGTCGGCTCGGCCAGCACCAGCACCTTGGGCTCGTAGGCGAGCCAGCGGGCCAGTGCGACCTTCTGCTGGTTGCCGCCGGAGAGCGTGCGCAGGGCCACCGTCTCCGAGGCGGCGCGGATTTTCAGCTCCTCGATCTTCTCCCGCGCGAGCCGCCGCTCGACGCCGGGCTTGAGCAGGTAGCGCGAAATGCGTTCGAGCATGCTGATCGAGATGTTGCGGTAGATCGGCGAGTCGGCGAACAGCATGCTGCGCCGGCTCTCGGGCACGAGCGCGATGCCGGCCCGCTTGGCGGCCGCGGTGTCGGCGAAGTGTTGCGCGCTGCCGCCGATCTCGAGCGTTCCGGCGTCGGGCTTCAGCTTGCCGACCAATGCCCGGGCCAGTTCGAGCTGGCCGCAGCCCATGTAGCCGTAGATGCCGAGCGCCTCGCCCTCGTGGACGGAAAAGTCGAGCGCCGCGAAGGCGCCCTTGCGGCTCAGGCCCTTGACCTCGAGCGCGACCGGCGTCGTCATCGCCGGCGGCAGCTCGAGCGCGTGCAGATAGCTCTCCTCGAGCTCGGCATGGCCGCGGCCGATCATCAGCTCGATCACCTGTGCCTTGTCCAGCTCGGCCGCGGGTGCCGTGCGCACGTGGCGACTGTTTCTGAAGATCGAGACGTTGTCGGAAATCTCCAGCACGTCGTCGAGGAAGTGCGAGATGAAGACGAAGCTCTTGCCGGCGGCCTGGAGCCGTCGGACAACCTCGAAAAGCTGCGCCACCTCGGGTGGCGACAGGGCCGAGGTGGGCTCGTCCAGGATGATGATCCGGGCCCCCGAGAACAGCACCCGGCCGATCTCGATCAGCTGCTGCAGGCCGAGCGAGAGACTGCCTGCCTGGACCGTCGGATCGACCTCGATGCCGAGCCTCGCCAGGTGCCGACCGGCTTCCCTCGCCATGGACCGCCAGCGGACGATGCCGAAGCGGCCGGTCGGCTGGCTGCCCAAGAAGACATTCTCGGCCACCGTCAGAAAGGGGACGATGGAGAGGTCCTGGTGGACCATGCCGATGCCGGCTGCCAAGGCGTCCCGGGTGGAGCGCAAGCGCACGGGCCGGCCGTCGATCTTGTAGGTGCCGACATAGTCGGTGTGCACGCCGGCGATGATCTTCATCAGCGTCGACTTGCCGGCCCCGTTCTCGCCGACGAGGCCGTGCACCTCGCCGGCCTCGAGGACGAAATCGACGTCCGCGAGCGCCGTGACGCCCCCGAACGTCTTGCCGATGCCGCTGAGCTCGATGAGCGCCGCCGTGTCGTGCCCGGCTTCACGGGTCACGACACGGCCTCTCTCGGGGGCCTGCCGCCCGCCGTTCCGCTCATCGCCCTGCTCAGATCAGCCTGCTCAGATCAAAAAGTGCCGCTGCATCCACTGCATGCCGGGCGCGTTGGCCTTGGTGACCACCGGGCCGTCGGTGACGACGTGCTTCGGGATGCCCTCGCCCGTCGTCTCGCCGGTGAGCTTGGCGGCGACACCGGCGATGATCGCCCCACCGTGGATGCGCGAGGACGGGTTGCGCACCGTGGCGTGCATCCGCCCGTCGATGACCGCCTCGACCGCCGGCGGCATGGCATCGACACCGCCGATGACGATGTCGGTGCGGCCGCGCGCCTGGATGACGTTGTAGGCGGCGAGCGCCATGTCGTCGTTGTGGAAGAAGGCGGCCGAGATGTTCGAAAAGCGGGTCAGGTGGCTGTCCCAGATGCGCGACGCCTTGGTGACGTCCCAGTCGGCCGGTTCCTCGCTCAAGACCTCGATGTCCGGGTACTTCTCGACGATCGAATGAAAGCCGCGCGCCCGGCCCTGCGCCCCGGTATGGCCGAGCGCCCCCTGGGTCATGATGATCGTACCCTCGCCGCCGATGGCATCGACCAGGGCCTGGGTCACCGCCGCGCCCATGAACTCGTTGTCGGGGGCGAGGAAGGTGTGGACGTCGATCTCCTCCAAGGGGGCGATCAGCGTGTCCATGTCGATGACCGGAATGCCTTTTTCGATCATCCGGTTGACCGGGTCGGTCAGGGTCCCGATGCCGAATGCCTGGATGGCGACGAAATCCCAGTCCTGGGTCGCCATGTTGTCGATCGCAGCCCGCTGTTTGGGTGCGGAGAGTTCACCGTCGAACCAGGTGACCTCGACATTGAAGAGCCGGCCCCAATACTCGGCCGCCTGCTTGCCCTGGGCACACCAGGTCGCCTGCAGGCCGGCATTGGAGAAGGCGGCGCGCAAGGGCTGCTCGGAGCGGCCCATCTCCTGCGCCATGGCGCGTGCGATGAACGGATCGAAGCCGAAGCCGCCCAGCATCGCCCCCGCGGCCGCCCCGGACAGACCCGCCTGCTTGATGAACGAGCGCCGGTTGCCCGGCATGCCGATACCAGCCTTTTTCATGTTTCGCCTCCCAGACGCATCGACGGGCTCTATCACCCGCGTTGGCCGGCACTTTCGTTCGGCTGCGGCACGGATGCAAGAGGGATCATCCCCGCCCGGTGCGCCGCTCGAGCCGGCGGAACAACAGCGACAGGGGCCAGCAGATGGCGAAGTAGAGGGCACCGATGGTCAGCCAGATCTCGAAGGTCCGCTGGGTGGTCACCACCGTCTGGCTCGCCATGAAGGTGAGTTCCTGGATCGCGATCAGGGACACGATCGAGCTGTCCTTGACCAGGCTGATGAACTGGTTGGCGAGCGGCGGGGCGGTGTTCCTGAGCGCCTGCGGCAGGATGATGTAGCGCATCCGATCCCAGCGTGAGAGCCCGAGGCTCTCGGCCGCCTCCCACTGGCCCTTGGGGATCGACTGGATGCCGCCCCGGATAATTTCGGCGACATAGGCGCCCTCGAACATGGCGAGCACGATCACGCCGGAGAGAAAGGCCTCGATCAGCCGGCGGTCGCCGAACAAGGTTTCGAACCACCAGCGCTCGTCGACCGGCAGGTTGCGCGCATAATCGCCGATGCCCAGGATCGGCATGATCTGCGAGCTCAAGAAGAAGTAGAAGACGAAGATGAAAACCAGCGGCGGGACGTTCCTGATCAGCTCGACATAGGAGCGGCCGATCAGCCGCGGCAACAGCGGCTTGGCGATCCGGCAGAGCCCGATCACGAGGCCGACCAGGGCGGCGGCGATCGAGGCGTAGAAGGTGAGCCTGAGCGTCACCATCAAGCCCTGGCTCAAGAGATGCGGAATCAGTGCCCCGGTCTCGGGGTCGGGGCGGAAGAAGAGACTGGGCACCAAGGCCCAATTCCAGTTGTAGACGAGCGCCGTGTTGGCCCGCCAGGCAAGCCAGCCGAACAACGCCGCGAGGCCGGCCAGAAGAAACAGATCCAGCCAGCCGAACCGCAGCTTCTTGTCGTCACCGGGCCACATGGGTTCGGGGAATAAATGCGGGGAGGATGATCCTCCCCGCGCCCCACCGAAACTTTCGAGGGGGCGCGGGGGAAATCATTTCCCCCGCATTTCCGTCCTCAATTAGGCAACAGCTCGGCCCAGTCCTGCGACCGGAACCAGTAGTCGTGGCGCTCCTCGAGGAAGCCGTTGCGCCAATTGATCGCAATCCAGTTGTTGAAGAAGTTCAACGCGTCCGGATCGCCCTTGCGCACGGCGAAGGCTTCGGCCGTAACGTTGTAGAGATCGTCGATCGGGATGTAGAGCTGGTCCGGGTATTCGTCGACATAGCGGCTCGGCGCCGGCTCCGACGCGATCGTCGCATCGGCATTACCGTTCAGGACCTCCTGCAACGAGGCACCGTCCTCGTCGAACTGGATGATCCGCGCTTCGGGGAAGGTTTCCTGGGTGAACGGCACCGGCGTCGCGCCGCGGCGAAGGGCGAAGGTGAAATCGGGCCGGTTCATATCCTCGAGGCTCTCGATCGTCCCCTCGTGCTCGCGGGCCACGGCGATGCGCAGGCCGGAATAGGCATAAGGATCGGTGAAATTGACGGTGAGATTGCGCTGCGGCGTAACGCTCATGCCCGAAATGATGACGTCGAACCGCCCGGCGATCAGGGCGGGGATGATCCCGTCCCAGGCGGTCGGCACGAACTCGACCTCGACCCCCATGTCCTCCGCGAGCTTGGTCGCGACGTCGATCTCGAAGCCGATCAACTCGCCGTTCTGATCCAGCATGGCCCAGGGCACGAATGTCGAGAGCCCGACGATCAGGCTGCCCCGCTCCTTGATCTGCTCGATCACACTGTCGCCCGCCACCGCCTGACGGGTCTCCTGCGCTTGCGCCACCCCGGACGCCGTGGCGATCCCGCCGATGCAGATGGCGGCCGCCAGCGCCTTCAAACGCCTCAACATGTTCTTCACCGTCGTGTCTCCATTGGCTGTTTCGGTTGCGCGGCCGAGCCCGGCCGGCATTCAGGTCGCCACGGCCAGGCGCTGTTCGAGCCGGGCCGCGACGAGGGACAGGCTCACGGTGATGGCGAGATACATCGCCGCCACCGTCAGCCAGATCTCGAAGGCCATATACGTGTCGGAAATGATGTTCCGACCTTCCGTGGTGAGCTCGAACACCGCGATCACGCTGACGATCGAGCTGTGCTTGACCAGCGACACCGCGAGCCCGGTCAACGGCGGCAGGACGAGCCGGACCGCCTGCGGCAGGATGATGTCGCGATAGGCCTGCAGCCGGGTGAGCCCGAGGCTGGCCGCTGCCTCCCATTGCCCGCGCGCCACGCCTATGATCCCGCCCCTGAAGATCTCGGCCGCGAACGCCGCCTCGAAGAGGGTCAGGCACAACACGGCGGTCCAATAGCGATCGAGCCCGACGAGCGGGGCCAGGACGAAATAGACGACGTAGAGCTGGACCAGGAGCGGGGTATTGCGGATCAACTCGATATAGACCGTGGCCACCGCCCGTGCGGTGATCGACCGCGTCAGCCTGAGCACGGCGACCGTGATCCCCAGCGCCACCGTCAGGACGAAGGCGATCGCCGAGAGCTTCAGCGTCTCGACGAAGCCGTAGGCCAGCGGGCCCCAGAGCAGCCCGCCCTCGTGCACCCGCACGATGTACTCCGGCACCCGGTACCACTGCCAGTTGTAGCCCATCTGGTCCGCACCGGCGACGGTGAGCCAGACCAGCCCGCCCGCGAGGATCGCGAACTGGAGGACGGCGAGAACCGAGTCGCGATAGCGGCGATAGGCCGAGCGCGCGGCGCCACTGGCCTCTCCTCGCCCCGGCAGGCTGCCCCGGGTCGCGCGAGGAACACCATGGACGAGTTCGCTGCCGGCACGAACAGTGCTGATCGGGCCCACTCCACCTGTGCCGCCCGAGCCGCCGAAGCGGCGCGGCACGTGCCGTCGGTCGTTCCCCCGCGCCCTAGGTGCGTCACGAGGCCGAGCTTGTCAAACCTCGCGGCACGCCGCCGATCGCCGCCGGCTGCCGGCCACTGCCCGACCGACCGGCAGCCGTTGCCGGCGCGATGCGCAATTCACAAACCGCTTGCGGAAATTGTCGATCCGTTGTCACTCTTTCGTGATCGGGCCGCCCAGCGCAACGAGGCAGCCGCACTCCCGAAAGGAGGAACGCCATGACCAGCGTGATCGGTTTCTTGAACACGGTCTTCTGGGGCTATGTGCTGATCTATGGCCTTCTGGCCGTCGGCCTGTTCTTCACCGTCCGCCTCGGCTTCATCCAGTTCGTGCATTTCGGCGAGATGTTCCGGGTGATCCGCAGCTCGCGCGAAACCGATATCGCGGGCATTACGCCGTTCCAGGCGCTGACCGTGAGCCTCGCGTCCCGGGTCGGCACCGGCAATATCGCGGGTGTGGCCGTGGCCCTCTATCTCGGCGGGCCGGGGGCGATCTTCTGGATGTGGATGGTGGCGCTGGTCGGCATGGCCACGGCCTATTCCGAGAGCACGCTGGCCCAGCTCTTCAAGGTGAAGAACGAGGAAGGCCAGTATCGCGGCGGGCCCGCCTTCTACATCGCCCGCGGGCTCGGTGCTCCCTGGGCCGCCGCGATCTTCTCGATCGCCCTGATCCTCTCCTTCGGCCTCGTTTTCAACGCGGTCCAGGCGAACTCGATCGCCGCCGCCGTCGAGGGTGCCTTCGGCCTGCCCAAGCTGGTCAGCGGCCTGATCATCGCGACACTCGCCGGTGTCGTGATCTTCGGCGGCATCCGGCAGATCGCCAGGGTCGCCGAGATCGTCGTACCGTTCATGGCCGGCATCTATCTCTTGCTCGCCGTCGTCGTCGTGATCATCCACATCGGCGAGGTGCCGGGCCTGCTCGGGCACATCGTCCTGAGCGCCTTCGGGCTCGAGGAGGCGGCCGGCGGCGTTACCGGCGGCCTGGCGGCGGCCATGCTGAATGGTGTCAAGCGCGGCCTCTTCTCCAACGAGGCCGGCATGGGTTCGGCGCCCAACATCGCGGCCTGCGCCGTGCCGCAGCCGCACCACCCCGCGAGCCAGGGCTTCGTCCAGGCCCTGGGCGTCTTCGTCGACACCATCCTGGTCTGCACGGCGACCGCCCTTTTGATCCTCCTCTCCGGCACGCTCGAGCCGGGCTCGGGGCTCACCGGCACGGAACTCACCCAGGCCGCCCTGGATACCCATATCGGCTTCTTCGGCGGCACCTTCGTCGCGATCGCCATCTTCTTCTTCGCCTTCACCTCGATCATCGGCAACTACTCCTATGCCGAGAACGCGCTGACCTATCTCGGGCTCGCCGACAAGACCGGGGTGACCATCCTGCGAAGTGCCGTGCTCCTGATGGTCGTCTGGGGGGCGGTGCAGACCGTGGCCACCGTGTTCGACGCGGCCGACGCGTCGATGGGCCTGATGGCGACGATCAACCTGATCGCGATCGTGCTGCTCTCCGGCACCGTGGTGAAGCTGACCAGGGACTATTTCGCCCAGCGCAAGGCCGGCCAGGAGCCGACCTTCCACCGGGCCGACTACCCGGAGCTGAAGGGCGAGATCGACGACGACATCTGGCGCCGCTGACCAACGCTGCGCCACCGATCCGTCACCGCAATTGACAAGGCGCGCGGCAAGTGGCCCCATCGCCCGAGTCTCATGCAGCAGCGCGGAGTCGTCCCTTGCAGAACAAAGCTCTCGTCGCCCAGGGCGGCGGGCCTACCGCCGTCATCAACCAGAGCGTCATCGGCGTCGTCCTCGAATGCCGCAAGTTCCCGCAGATCGAGCGCATCTACGGCGCCCTGCACGGGGTCCGCGGCATCGTCGACGAGGAGTTCCTCGACCTGACGCAGGAAACCACCCAGAACCTGGAGCTCGTCGCCGAAACCCCCTCCTCGGCGCTCGGCTCGACCCGCGACAAGCCCGACCGGGCCTACTGCCACGAGATCTTCGAGACCCTGAGGGCGCACGAGATCAACTATTTCTTCTATGTCGGCGGCAACGACAGCTCGGATACGGTCCGCATCGTCGCCGAGGAGGCCGCAGCCGCCGGCTATCCGTTGCGCTCGATCCACATCCCCAAGACCATCGACAACGACATCGTCAAGAACGACCACACGCCCGGCTACCCGTCCGCCGCGCGCTTCGTGGCGCAAGCCTTCATGGGCATCAATCTCGACAACAAGGCGCTGCCCGGCGTCTACATCGCCGTCGTCATGGGCCGCAACGCGGGCTTCCTCACCGCCGCATCGGCCCTGGGCAAGAAATTCCCGGACGACGGCCCGCACCTTATTTATCTCCCCGAACGCGCCTTCGACCCCGACGCCTTCCTGACCTCGGTCAAGGCCATGCACGAGCGCCACGGCCGCTGCATCGTCGCCGTCTCCGAAGGCATCCACGACGGTACCGGCGCACCGATCATCGGCAAGCTCGGCAAGGCGCTCGCCGCCGACGCCCACGGCAACCTCGAGCTCTCCGGCACCGGTGCGCTCGCCGACCGGCTCGCCGACCTCGTCAAAGACAAGCTCGAGATCAAACGCGTGCGCGCCGATACCTTCGGCTACATGCAACGCTCCTTCGTCGGCTGCACCTCCGACATCGACCAGCGAGAGGCCCGCGAAGTCGGCGAAAAAGCGGTCAAATACGCGCTCTGGGGCGACACCGACGGCTCGGTCACCATCCAGCGCGTCGGCAACTACCAGGTCGACTACGACCTCGTGCCACTGACCGACGTCGCCGCCAAAACCCGCACCATGCCCGCCCACTTCATCGACGACAGCGGCACCGGCGTCACCGACAGCTTCCACATGTACCTCCGCCCCCTCCTCGGCCGCGGCATGCCCGAAGAATTCCGCCTGCAAAGCAGCAACCGCGTGCCGAAGATCAGGAAAGCGCAGGGCAACTGAAAGAAACGAACAAAAAATGTGGGGAGGCAGCGCCTCCCCACGCCCCACGGTTACTTCGGCGACAGGTGCTCGCGAGCCGGGACGGTGCGAGGGCCCGAACCGCCCTCGATCTGCCGGAAGAACAACGCTGCCGGCACGACACCGGCGAACAGCACCATGCCGAGCACCAGCGGGCCCTGGGGCTGCCCGGTCGCGTCGAAGATCGCACGCGGCGACCTCGACGCGGTCATGGCGGCGATCCTCGGCTATGCGCTCGAGCTCTGCGACGCCGAATTCGGCATTCTGTTCGAGCACGAGGAGCCCGCCCGCTTTCGCGCCACCTTCAGCCGCGGCATTCCCCTGGCCTTTCAGCAATGGCTGGACGAACAGGGCGAATTTTCGGCTGGACCCTTGACCGGCCTCGGCCGCATGGCTGCTGTGCAGCAGGTAACGACCATCGTCGATGTCCGAGCCGAGGCGGTCTATCGCAGCGGCGACCCACTGCGCCTGGCCACCGCTGACCTCGGTGGGGCAAGATCCTTTGCAGCCATTCCCATGCTGGCCGGGGACCGGCTGGTGGGTGCGTTCACCATCTACCGCCAGCGTGTCCGGCCGTTCAGCGACACGGCCAACGACCCTGGCGCGAACCTTCGCCGACCAGAGCGTCATCGCGATCGAGAATGCCCGGATGATGAGCGCGCTCCGCGAGGTCGCGGCAACCGGCCGTCCGATCCGACGCGACTGAAGGGGCTGGCTGCCGCACGGTCCGGCGGATTCGGGGACACGAGACGAATTCAGCGAGCGCCCTCGTATTCGATGAAACTCGACTCCCCCGCACGACCGCCAGAGCTGCCGACACAGCAAACGACCGGTGGGTCCAGGGAGGATCATCCTCCCTGGCCTTCCTTTCTCTGATAGGCAAGATCGCCGTTCTTTCGGCTTTGGCGGCCGGTTCTACCGGTCGTTTACGGCGGCGTTGACGATCGTGCCATCTGCGTTCGCTTGGCGCTCGGTGGGCTCGAGGCGGTCGACGCGGACTTCGGCGAGGCCGGTCAGGTAGAAGCCGAGCGCCTTGGCCGCAGCCTTCGAGACGTCGATCACCCGCTCGCCGATGAATGGGCCACGATCGTTGATGCGCAGCCTCGCCTCGCGGCCGTTCTCGAGGTTGACGACCACCACCTCGCTGCCGAGCGGCAGTTCGGGATGCGCCGCGGTCATGCCCATGGGATCGTAGATCTCGCCGTTGGCCGTGGGCCGGCCGGCGAAGCCCGGTCCGTACCAGGAGGCGATGCCGGTCTCCAGCGGGATGCGGCGCGGCAGCCGACGCGCGGCCTCGACCGCCGCCACCGCGGCATCGGGCGGCTGGTCTGCCGGCTCCGGCAGCGGTGCCGTGCCACGCAGCGCGGCTGCCGCGTGCGGCCGCGACGGGGCGGGGATCGGATGCACGGCAGGCATCGCGGCCTCAGGGGCCGGCTCCAGCACCGCCTGGCAGGCGGTGGTGAGGAAACCCAGTGCCGCGATCAGCACGACAAGCGGCAGGGTCCGGCGGCCGATCCGCGGCAAGGCTGCTCCCTTTCGAGGCTGACGATGCCGGCGGCCGGTGCTGGCCGAGGCTCGCGGCGACTGTCGGGTGCCAGGCTAGCGGCGATGTGTTGAGAATTCGTAAAGCCGGCAGCGGCGGCATTGCGCCTCTGCGCCCGCGATGCCAAGCTCAAGGTTCCGAGGCGAGAAGGAAAGCCGATGCGCAAGGACGATCGTTACCCCCTCGGCGCGACCCCACACGGCAGCGGCACCGTGTTTCGCGTCTGGGCACCGCATGCCGAGGCCGTCGCGGTGGCGGGCACGTTCAACGACTGGGCCGGCGATGCGGCACCGATGACCCGCGCGGACGACGGCACCTGGCAGGTCGATGTCGAAGGTGCCGGGCCCGGCGACGAGTACCTCTTTCTCCTCGCAACACCACAGGGCGAACTCGCCCGGATCGATCCCCGTGCCCGTGCGGTCACCCACTCCGACGGCAACGGCATCATCGCCGATCCGGCGCACGACTGGCACAGCGATGCTTTCGCCATGCCGCCCTGGAACGAGCTGGTCATCTACGAGATGCACATCGGTACCTTCCATCGTCCCGACGAGACGACGCCGGGGACTTTTGCCGACGCGCTCGCCAGACTCGATCACCTGAAGCGGCTGGGCGTCAATGCCATCCAGATCATGCCGGCGATGGAATTCGCGGGCGATGTCTCGTGGGGCTACAATCCGGCGCACATTTTCGCGATCGAGAGCGCCTATGGCGGCCCCGACGGCTTCAAGCGCTTCGTCGAGGCGGCGCACCGGGCCGGCTTCGCCGTGATTCTCGATGTCGTCTACAACCATTTCGGCCCGTCGGATCTCGACCTCTGGCAGTTCGACGGCTGGTCGGAGAACGACAAGGGCGGCATCTATTTCTACAACGACTGGCGGAGCGAGACGCCCTGGGGCGACACCCGGCCGGATTACGGGCGCCCCGAGGTCCGGGACTTCATCAGGGACAACGCGCTGTTCTGGCTCGAGGAGTACCATCTCGACGGGCTGCGCTTCGACATGACCCTCTACATCCGCAACGTCCGCGGCAACGAGCACGATCCGAACGACAGCCTGGCCGACGGCTGGGGGCTGATGCGCTGGATCAACGACGAGGTGCGCCGGCAATTTCCCGGCCGCATCACCATCGCCGAGGACCTGCGCAACAATGCCGCCATCACCCGCGACGACGGCGCCGGCTTCGGGGCGCAGTGGTGCGCCGAGTTCGTCCACCCGGTGCGCGAGGTGCTGCTCGAGCACCGCGATGAGGAACGCCACATGGCGACCTTGGCGCATGCCTTGCGTCACCACTACAACGGCGATCCGTACGAGCGCGTCATCTATACGGAATCCCACGACGAGGTGGCGAACGGCAAGGCGCGCATCCCGCACGAGATCGCCCCCGGCGACCCCGATCACTGGGCGGCGCAGAAGCGCTCGACGCTGGGGGCCGCCCTGATGCTGACCGCCGCCGGCATTCCCATGCTGTTCCAGGGCCAGGAATTCCTCGAGGGCGGCTGGTTTCGCGACACCGTCCCGCTCGACTGGGACGAGGCCGAGGAATTCCACGGCATCACCAGGCTCTATCGCGACCTGATCCGGTTGCGGTTGAACAAGGGCGGCAAGAGCCGTGGGCTCCGGGGCCGCGGCGTCGACGTGCAGCGCATCGACGAGGGGCTGAAGCTCCTCGCCTATCACCGCTGGGACCAGGGTGGCCCGGGCGACGACGTCGTCGTTGTCCTCAACCTCCACCACCAGCCGCGCCACGGCTATCGCCTGGGCTTCCCCCACCAGGGCGGCTGGCGGCTCAGGCTGAACACCGACTGGCAGGGCTACAGCGTCGATTTCGGCAACTTCCCCAGCCACGATGTGGAGGCTGTGCCCGGCGAGCACGACGGCCTTCGGTTCTCGGCCGAGATCGCGATCGGCCCCTATACGGCGCTGGTGTTCTCGCAAGACGCGTGACCCGCATCACGGACAGTCAACTCGCAGCTTCGTATCCTCCACGATGTCGGTTAGAATCGACGCTGAGCGAAAAGCCGGGTGCCAGCCCGTCCGCGCGAGTCGGGCCGGCCGGCGAGGCCGGATGGGTGGGGATCGGCGATGCGGGAGAACGGTCGGGGGACACGCGGTGCGCCATCGCGCACGCTCGTGGTCTGCTGCGATGGCACCTGGAACGACCCCGAGGATCAGACCAACGTCTGGCGCACCTTCGTTTTCCTCCGCGACCACTGCCGGGTGGAACCGCAAGCTCCGGACCCCGTCACCGGTTCGCTCTGGTTCGAGAGCCGGGTGCGCGTCGCCCTGCCGGACGGTGACGAGGCCGACGTGCCGATCTTCGCGTTCTACGACAAGGGGGTCGGCGAGAAGAAGGGCGGCGGTGCCTTCGGTGTCGGGCTCGGTGACAATGTCCGCCAGGCCTACGCCTTCGTCGCCAGGCACTGGCGGCCCCGCGCCAGCATCTTCATCTTCGGTTTCTCGCGCGGCGCCTACACCGCCCGCTCGCTCGCCGGCATGCTCGGCTCCGTGGGCGTCGTCGATGCCGGCGACCAGAGCGCGCTGGCTGCCGCATGGGCCCATTATCGCCTGTCGCCCGCGGACCGCACGCCGCAGCGCACGGCGACAATCGACGCCTTGCAGCGGCCGGGGGCCGGGCGCGGCACGACGGTGCGCTTCCTCGGTGTCTGGGACACGGTGGGCTCGCTCGGCGTGCCGGTGCCGCAGTTTCGCGGGCTGAGCAACAAGCTCTTCGGCAGCATCTACCGGTTCCACGACACCGCCCTCGGCAACAATGTCCTGAACGCCTGCCAGGCGCTGGCCATTCACGAGGAGCGCGGCGCCTTCAAGCCGGTCCTCTGGAGCCGCCGCCACGACCGGGTGCGGGACGAGGAGGGCAACGAAACCAGGCAGCGGCTGCTGCAGGTCTGGTTCACCGGCAGCCACGGCGACGTCGGCGGCGGCTACCACGACGACCGCCGGCTCGCCGACATCCCGCTCACCTGGATGCTCCGCCGGGCGCTGGAGAGCGGGCATCCGCTGGTCGAATCCGCCTGGACGCCGCATTGCGAGCCGAGTGCGCTGGGCGGCCGGCACGATTCGCTGAGCCGCGGCTGGCGGTTCGCCTCGGGTGACCGCTCCGATGTCGCGAACGCGCTGCTGCAGCAGCTGCCGGTGGTGGGCAAGATCATCCTCGTGCTGCTCGACCTGGTGGCGGTGCGCAATGCGCCGCGAACGATCGGCGGCGAGATCGCGACCGACGACGGGCAGTTCGTGGTGGGCATGGGCGAGCGGCTGCACGCCTCGGTCCTGGAACGCTATCGCGGCGACCTCGCTCCCGACAGCGTCAAGCTGGCTCTGGCTGCCGGCTTGCCGGTGTTCCACGAGCGCTGCGACGAGCGTTTGCCGGCGGCCGAGACACCGGTCACCATCGACGAGGACGAGGCCGTGCTGATCGATCGCTCGGCGGGCGGAATCGGCATCAAGGGCGTGCCCTGGCTGCAGGACAATGCCCGCTGCCGGGTCGCCCTCGACGGCGAGCGCTGGGGGGCAAGGGTCGCCTGGACCAAGGGCAACCGGGCAGGCCTCGCGCTGATGTACAAGCTGAAGCAAGCCGGCGCGCCGCGGCCGGCCCTCGCCTGACGCCGGTCAGTGGATCTCCGGCTCGGGCAGCCGCTCGGTGCCGGTGAGGAAGTCGAAGTCGCAGCCGTCGTGCGCCTGCTGGATGTGGGCCGCGAACATCCGCTCGTAACCTCTCGCTACCACGGGCTTCGGCTGCCAAGCGATGCGCCGCCGCGCGAGCTCCTCGGCGCTGACGTGGAGGTGGATGGTGCGGGCCTCGACGTCGACCTCGATCATATCGCCGGTCTGCACGAGGGCCAGCGGGCCGCCGATGCCGGATTCGGGTGAGACGTGGAGGATGCACGAGCCGTAGGAGGTGCCGGACATGCGCGCGTCGGAGATTCGCAGCATGTCGCGCACCCCTTCCCTCAAGAGCTTCTGCGGGATCGGCAGCATCCCCCATTCGGGCATGCCCGGTGCGCCGATCGGCCCTGCCATCTTCAGCACGAGGACCGAATCGGCGGTGACGTCGAGAGCCGGGTCGTCGATCCGGGCTGCCATGTCGTCGTAGTTCTCGAAGGCGACGGCCGGGCCCTTGTGTTTCAGGAACTTCGGATCGGCGGCCGAGGGCTTGATCACGCAGCCGTGCGGCGCGAGGTTGCCGCGCAGGATGGCGGTCGCCGCTTCCTTCTTGATCGGCTTCGTCAACGGATGGATGACGTCCTCGAGGTGAACCTCGGCACCCGCGATGTTCTCGCCGAGCGTCTTGCCGTTGACCGTCAGACAGCCCAGCGCCAGCGTGCCCTCGAGCTGCTTCAAGAGCGCCCTGATCCCGCCCGCGTAGTAGAAGTCCTCCATCAGGTACTTGCCGGACGGGCGGACATTGGCGATCACCGGGATCTCGCGTGCCAGCTCGTCGAAGCGATCGAGGTTGAGCTCGACACCGGCGCGCCTCGCCATGGCGATCACGTGGATCATCGCGTTGGTCGAGCCACCCATGGCGAGGTGACAGCGGATGGCATTGTCCACGGCATCTCGGGTCATGAAGTCCCTGGGCTTGAGGTCCGTCCAGACCATCTCGACGATCCGCCGGCCGCAGGCTGCCGCCATGCGCGGGTGGTTGCTGTCGGGTGCGGGGATCGAGGAGGCGCCGGGCAGGCACCAGCCCATGGTCTCGGCGATTGCCGTCATGGTGGAGGCGGTGCCCATGGTCATGCAGTGGCCGTGGCTGCGGGCGATGCCGTTCTCGATCTCGTCCCAGTCGTCCTGGCCGATCGTGCCGGCGCGGAGCTCGGCCCAGTATTTCCAGACATCCGAGCCCGAGCCCAAGACCCGGCCCTGCCAGTTGCCGCGCAGCATCGGCCCCGCCGGCAGGTAGATCGCCGGGATGTCCATCGAGATCGCCCCCATGATCAGCCCGGGCGTGGTCTTGTCGCAGCCGCCCATCAGGACGGCGCCGTCGATCGGGTGCGAGCGCAGGAGCTCCTCGGTCTCCATGGCGAGAAAGTTGCGGTAGAGCATGGTGGTCGGCTTGACCATGGGCTCGGCCAGGGAGATCGCCGGGAACTCGAGCGGAAACCCGCCGGCCTGGTAGACGCCGCGTTTGACGTCCTCTACCCGCTCTTTGAAGTGGGTGTGGCAATGGTTGATGTCGGACCAGGTGTTGATGATGCCGATCACCGGCTTGCCGGCATAATCCGCCGCATCGAAGCCGATCTGCTTGATTCTGGAGCGATGCCCGAAGGCGCGCAGGTCCTGCACCCCGAACCAGCGATGCGAGCGCAGCTCTTCGGGCTTTTTTCGGGTCATGGCCGTTTGCTCCCCCTCACCCATGGCGGCGCAGTTTTAGCACCGGCGCTCGGGGTGGGCCATCATTGGTTCGGATTGACACGTGTAGTATATCATCATTATATACCGTGATGCGTGTACTAGCATCGATAACGGGGTTCGACTGGGATCGACACAACAGCCGAAAGAGTTCTGACAAGCACGCTGTGGAGCAGAGCGAAGCGGAGCAGGTGTTTTTCAACGAGCCCTTGTTGCTGGTGCCGGACGCCTGCCACAGTCTGGCCGAGCAGCGATACAATGCCTTGGGTCGAACAGATCTTGGTCGCGTGCTGCACGTCACCTTCACGCTCAGGAGCGGTGGGACCTTGATCCGCGTGATCTCGGCACGCGATGCGAACCGCAAAGAGAGAAAGCTCTATGTCGAAGCTTAAGCCGCTACCCGAATTTGCGACCGAAGCGGACGAGCGTGCCTTTTGGGAGAGCCACGATTCGACGGACTATGTCGATTGGTCGAGGGCAGAGCGGGCGCGCTTGCCAAATCTGAAACCCTCGACCAAGAGCATCTCGCTGCGCCTGCCGCAGACGCTGCTCGACGAGATCAAGATCGCGGCGAACAAGCGTGATGTGCCCTACCAATCGCTCATCAAGGTCTGGCTCAGCGAACGGGTTCGGAGCGAAAGCTGAGCCGACGCCGCGGCGGGTCGACCGCACCGCCCGTTCCCTCCGCCCGGCAAGGGGTGTAAGCTCGCCGTCGTCGAAGCCATCACGAAGGACCGCGAGACATGGCCGGTAGCGTCAACAAGGTGATCCTGGTGGGCAATCTCGGCCGCGATCCCGAGGTTCGCTACACCCAGTCCAACCAGAAGATCGTGCATCTGGCGATCGCCACCTCCGAGCGCTGGCGCGACAAGATGTCGGGCGAGCAGCGCGAGAAGACCGAGTGGCACCGGGTGGTGATCTTCAACGAGAACCTGGCGGATGTCGCCGAACGCTACCTCTCCAAGGGCCGCTCGGTCTATGTCGAGGGCCAGCTGCAGACGCGCAAATGGACCGATCAGTCGGGGGTCGAGAAATACACCACCGAGATCGTGCTGCAGCGCTTTCGCGGCGAACTCGTGCTCCTCGGCGGCGGTGGTGGTGGCGGCGACATGGTCAGCGACGATCGGGGTGCCTATGGCGGCCCCGACGACGACTACGGCGGGCGTCCCGCCGCCCCTGCCCGTGCCCCGGCGCAGCGCCCGCAGGGCGGCGGCCGCAGCAGCACCGCCGACGAGCTCGACGACGACATCCCGTTCTGACATCAACGAGGCTGTTGCCGTCGAGGAACTGGACCGTTCAGCCGGCGGCGAGCTGCTTTTTGGGGTCGAAGAACGGGCGTTCGACAACGCTGGCGGGAACCGGCCCCTGCGGCATCGCCACCTCGACGACCGTACCGATCGTGGCGCTGTCGACCGTGACCATGGCCAGCGCGATGTTCTGCTCGAGCCTGGGGGAATAGACGGCTGACGTGACCTTGCCGACGGCGTTGCCGTCCCGGCTGACGGGCCAGAAGGTGGTGTTCGGCCCCTTCAGCGGTGCGGTTTCGAGGCGCAGACCGACCTGCTTGCGGCTCACCCCCTGGTCGCGAATGCGGCGCAAGGCGGCCTTGCCGATGAAGTCGGCCGCCATGTCGAGGTCGACCAATCGGTCGAGGCCCAGCTCGTAGGGGTTGGTGCCGCTGTCCGCATCCGCATGATAGGAGAGCATGGCCCCTTCGAGGCGGCGAATGGTCGAGGTATGGCCGGGTTTCAGGCCGAGCGGTACGCCTGCCGCCATGATCTTTTCCCAGAGCTCGTCGCCGCGCGCGCCATCCCGGAGGTAGAGCTCGTAGCCGAGCTCGCTCGACCAGCCGGTGCGCGACACGACCAGCGGAATGCCGTCCAGTTCGAGTTCACGCAGCCAGTAGTAGCGGAGATCCATGATCGCTTCGCCGAAGAGTGCGCGCATGACCGCCCCGGATTTCGGGCCCTGCAACTGCAGCGGTGAGACGTCCGGTTCCCTGATCGTCACGTCCATGCCCGAATGCACCGCGACGCCCTGCGCCCAGAGCAGGATGTCGCTGTCGGCGAGCGACAGCCAGAAGTGGTTGTCGCCCAGGCGCAGGAGGATCGGGTCGTTGAGGATGCCGCCCTCGGCATTGGTGATCAGCACGTATTTGCACTGCCCGACCGCCATCTTCGCCAGGTTGCGCGGGGTCAGCATCTGGGTGAAGCGGGTGGCATCCGGGCCGGTGATCTCGACCTGGCGTTCGACCGCGACATCGCAGAGGATCGCGTCGTTGACGAGGTTCCAGAAATTCTCTTCCGGATCGCCGAAATCGCGCGGGATGTACATGTGATTATAGACGGAGAACGCCTTGGCCCCCCAGCGCACGGTCGCGTCGAAATACGGCGATTTGCGGATCTGCGTGCCGAATCCGAACTCGTCCGATGGCGTCATGCTTGTTGCTCCCCTGCGCTGCCGGCTCGTTCTGCCGTTGTCTCGTTGCTCGGCATGGCCCAGCGATAACACATAGAGCGTCGCGCGTCGGCTTTCGCCGTTCCTCGGCTGGTGGGCGCGGCGCCGAGCGGGTCGATCCCTGGCGGGTCGACGGGCGACAGTGACGCTGAGATGTGGACGAGTGACGGCGTCGGCGACCCGGACTCCCCGACCGGCTCGCAAACCCCAGGCGCACGCGGGCTACCGGCCGCCGCCGCGACCGGCACCCTGCCGGATGACGGCGATCTCGAGTGGCAAGGCGGTGCCTCACCGCCGTTCGGCTGTTCGGTCCATCAGTCCGATCGGGTCCCGTCGGTAGCAGTCGACGCCGACCCGGCCGACGATGGCGGGGCCGCTGACCCGTGAAGCCGATGCCCCACCGGGCGCGCATCGGCGCATGGCCGGGGTGCGCACAGTCATTGCCTCGTGCATTGTCCGGCGTATAGCTGGGCAGCGCCAGAATCGGCTTGCGTTGCGGCAAGACGGAAATGTCGGATCGTCGATTTCGGCGACGCCGCCCGCGCTCTCAACAGAAAAAGTGGTGGACTGATCTGGGCGGCTGCTGTCGACCGCGTGACCGCCCGCTGCCGATAAGAGCTCGCGGCCGGTGTCGGTGCTGCTCGGCCAGCGATCGCAGCGCCGCCGATAGCATGAACATTTCCGGATCATGACGAATTAGTAACGTTGCGGCTGTTCGGCACGGCTGACAGACGGCCGCAGGCGCGATAAAACACGCCGCGCGAGAGGCATACAACCGAGGGAGAGGCAGCTCATGGACGGTACGGCAACGGTGACCAAGCACACCAAGCTTTCGACTTGGGTCGAAGAGATTGCGGCCTTGACCCAGCCGGACCAGGTGGCCTGGGTGGACGGCTCGCAAGAGGAATACGACCGGCTCTGTCAGATGATGGTCGATGCCGGTACCTTCATCCGCCTCAACCCGGAAAAGCGGCCGAACTCCTATCTCGCGCGGTCGCATCCCTCGGATGTCGGACGCGTCGAGGATCGCACGTTCATTTGCTCGACCAGCGCGGAGGATGCGGGGCCGACCAACAACTGGGCGCCGCCGGCCGAGATGCGGGCGACGTTGCGCGGCCTGTTCGACGGCTGCATGCGCGGCCGAACGATGTACGTCATCCCGTTCAGCATGGGTCCCTTGGGCTCGCCGATCGCCAAGATCGGCATTCAGATCACCGACAGCCCCTATGTCGTGGCCAATATGCGGATCATGACGCGGATGGGCAAAGCCGTGCTCGACGTGCTCGGCGAGGACGGCTTCTACATTCCTTGCGTGCACTCGGTGGGCGCTCCGTTGGAGCCCGGTCAGGCCGATGTCCCGTGGCCGTGCGAATCCGACATCAGCAAGAAATACATCGTCCATTTCCCGCAGACCTACGAGATCTGGTCGTTCGGGTCGGGCTACGGCGGCAATGCGTTGCTCGGCAAGAAGTGCCTGGCCTTGCGCATCGCTTCGGTGATGGCGCGCGACGAGGGCTGGCTCGCCGAGCACATGCTGATCATGGGCCTCGAAGCGCCGGACGGCGAGAAGACCTATATCGGTGCCGCCTTCCCGAGCGCTTGCGGCAAGACCAACCTCGCCATGCTCGTCCCGCCCAAGGCTTTCGACGGCTGGAAGGTGCGCACGGTCGGCGACGACATCGCCTGGATCAAGCGGCTCCCCGATGGTGACATTCGGGCGATCAATCCCGAATCCGGGTTCTTCGGTGTCGCGCCGGGCACCAACGACAAGACCAATCCCAATGCGATGGAGACGATCACCGAGAATTGCATCTTCACCAACACGGCACTCACCGATGACGGCGACGTCTGGTGGGAAGGCATGACGGAGGAGCCGCCGGCGCATCTGATCGACTGGAAGGGCGAGGACTGGACGCCCGATTGCGGCCGGCCGGCCGCCCACCCCAATGCGCGCTTCACCGCTCCCGCCGCCCAGTGCCCGACGATCGATTCGGAGTGGGAGAACCCGGAAGGGGTACCGATCAGTGCTTTCGTCTTCGGTGGCCGGATGAGCAAGAACCTGCCGCTGGTCTTCCAGGCCTTCAACTGGGGGCACGGTGTCTACCTGGCGGCGACCATGGGCTCGGAAGGCACGGCCGCGGCGATCGGGCAGGCGGCGATGCGCCGCGATCCGATGGCGATGCTGCCGTTCTGCGGCTACAACATGGCCGACTATTTCACCCACTGGCTGAACTTCGGCCGCAAGTCCGCCAATCCGCCGCGCATCTTCCGGGTCAATTGGTTCCGCAAGGACGACAACGGCAAGTTCATCTGGCCGGGCTTCGGCGAGAACATGCGCGTCCTGAAGTGGATCGTCGATCGGGTGCACGGTCGCGGCTACGCGGTCGAGAGCCCGATCGGCTGGATGCCGCGCTACGAGGACATGGATTGGCAGGGTCTCGATTTCCCGCCCGAGAAGTTCTACGATCTGATGTCCGTCGGCCGGGCGGCCGGCACCACGGAAGCGCACGCCCACGAGGAGCAATTCGACAACTTCTTCGACCGGCTGCCGAAGGAGTTCATCTTCGAGCGTGAGCTGTTGCGCTCCCGGCTCTGGCGTTCGCCGGAGAACTGGGAGTTGGCGCACGAGGACACCGTCCGTCAGCAGGTGGCCTAGTCGCCGGCAGGGTCGCCGATCCGCGGATCGAAGCGCAAAGGCCGGGAAGCCGTAGCTTCCCGGCCTTTTTCTCGCGACCGGGCAGCACCGAACGACCGTCGCCGCGGCCGCCGGCGACCGCCTAGGTTCAGAGCCCGTTTCAAAAGTTTTCGTGCTGTTTCATCGGCTTACGGATGAGCGCTGGCACCGCTGCGGGGTGCGGGGTCGCCGCAGCCCCGCACGGAGAGCCGAGCGCGGCCCGATGCCGGGGCATCGGGCAAGCCATGCTGTGAAGCCGCCGCCAGCCGTAAGCCGACCGCAGGTGAGCTTGGCACCCCGCGGGGCAGTGGGGACCCCGCGGCCCCACAGGGAGCACCTGCTTCGTCGTTGGTCGGCCGACCCATGCGGGGCCGTGGGGTCCCCGCAGCCCCACTCGGGCCGCAGCATCGACGGTCGACCAACTCCTCGCATCTGCTCACTGCCAAGCTCATGAAACAGCATGAAAACTTTTGAAACGGGCTCTGAAAGCCGAGGCAGGCACCATTGGCCTTGCCGCCGGACGGGCGATCGGCGGGCGAAAGGCCTTCTGCCGTTGCTTTGCCGACACCTTTGGCAGCGCGTTCAGTTTCGAGGTCGGCTTCTGCACTGTCGAGCATCTACTCGCCCAGCCGCTGTTCTGCTCATCGATCGTGAGCATGAACAGCGCGGGCGAGGTCGAGAGCGTGCGGAGCGCTGCTGGCGGCAACGACCCGGATGCGCCTTCGTCGAGCGAGCCCACCGGATCGTCAGCCTTGCCCGAGGGGCTGCAGCGACGCCGGTAACGGCGGAGGCGATGATCGGATCGATCTTACGGCGCTTGCAATATGTCAGAACGATAATGGGAACCTTTCCGGTGAGGGCATTGTTAGGCAGCGTCACCGAAACTGGGCAGGCGCCCTTGCCTGTCACGGATCGAGGTGGCGACCATCGGACTTATCTGAAAGGAACACGAATGCGGAAGAAAATGATGACGACCGTTTCGGCGTTTGCGTTGGTGCTGGGCGCAGCAACGCTTGTACCGGCTGCCGCCGACACGAGCAGCAGCGGCACCGCGGCTGACACGATGCTGGCACAGTCGGGCACAACCGGTGCTCAGACCGGCGGTGCTCAGACCGGCACGATCGGGATGCCCGATTTGGGTGGTGAGAGCTATGCGGACCTCGATGACGACGAGCGCGAGGACGTGAGCTTCAGCTCCGCGCAGGATGACTGGGAAGCCGATGACACCATCGGTGCCTCCGTCGTCGACAATGACGGCGACGAGATCGGTGAGGTCGAGGACCTGATCGTCGCCGACGACGACACCATGGAGCGCGCGGTCATCAAGGTGAGCAGCGACGACGACGAAGAGCGCTTCCATGTGGTGCGCCTCGACGAGTTGCAGCGTGCCGAAGGCGACGACTCCGAGGAGCTGACCCTGAACCGTACGGCGATCGACGGCGACTACTTCATGGGCGAAATGTCGTTCGAGAAGAACGATGGTAAATGGGAAGAGGCGTAGCAGCGACGCGGCCCTGGCCGACCGGTTCTAGCTGAGCCGCCCGCCAGTGTCTCCCAAGTCTAGAGGCGGCTTCATGCCGTCTCTTTTTTTTGGGGGGGCGCTGTTGGCCAAGCTGCCCCGGATGATGCACCAGGCCTGGCGGGCGTAACTTGAGCTTCTGATCTGGCGTAGGGTTTTGGTTGTCGAGGCCGAAACCCGAGATCGCAAGGACGACGCCCGCCATGCGCGAGTCTATGCTGTCGTTGCCCGGTCTGTCAGAGGCGGCTGGGGCGCATTATGATCGGGCTTTATCGTGCGTCCTTCAGGCCGGTGGCGAAGCGGAGCACGCTGGATATCGACGACACCTTCGATGCCGTGCACGGCGGCCAGCCGTTGCGGTTGTGGGGCCGCGGGGTCCCCACTGCCCCGCGGCGTGCCGAGTTCACCGGCGGTCGGCTTACGGCTGGCGGCGACCCGCACCCCGCGGCGGTGCCGGCGCTCACCCGTAAGCCGATGAAACAGCACGAAGACTTTTGCAACAGGCGCTAAGCGACCGCCAATGCCCGCAGTACGGCCGTAGCGATCGCCGGCGAGGCGGTGAGGCCGGGGCTTTCGATGCCGAAGAGCTGGACGAGGCCGGGGACGGCGTGGTCGGCGGGGTTCTGGATGACGAAATCGGCGGCGGGCTCGCCCGCGGGGTGCAGTTTCGGGCGGATGCCGGCGTAGTCGGGGGTGAGGGCGTGGTCGGGGAGTGCCGGCCAGTAGCGGCGGACGGCCTCGTAGAAGACGTCGGCGCGCCGAGGGTCGACGGCGTAGTCGATCGTCTCGACCCATTCGGTGTCCGGGCCGAACCGGCTTTGCCCGGCCATGTCGATGGTGACGTGGACCCCGAGGCCGGCGGCTTCCGGGACCGGGTAGATCAGCCGGGAGAAGGGGCTCTTGCCGGCGAGCCTGTAGTAGTTGCCCTTGCAGTAGTGGGCTTCGGGGGCCAAGGCCGGGTCGTAGCCCTCGATCCGGCGGGCGAGGGCAGGTGCCTCGAGGCCGCTGCTGTTGACCAGGATGCGGCAGGCGAGCTCCATGGGCTCGGCACCGCCGATGCGCAGGGTAAAGCCGTCCTCGGTCACCCTGGCGTGGTCGAGCCTGGCGTTGAAGGCGATCATGCCGCCGGCGTCCTCGAGGTCGCCCTGGTAGGCGAGCATCAGGGCGTGGCTGTCGATGATGCCGGTCGAGGGCGACCACAAGGCGGCGGTGCAGGAGAGGGCCGGCTCGAGCGTGCGAGCACGGGGGCCTTCCCAGAACTCGAGGTCGGTGACCCCGTTCTCGGCGGCTTTCTGCCGGATGCGCGCGAGCTCGCCCGTCTGCGCTTCGCTGGTGGCGACGATCAGCTTGCCGCAGCGCCGATGCGGGATGCCGCGCTCCTCGCAATAGGCGTAGAGCTGGTGCTTGCCGGCGACGCAGAGCCGGGCCTTGAGGCTGCCCGTCGGGTAGTAGATGCCGGCGTGGATGACCTCGCTGTTGCGCGAGCTGGTCTCGCTGCCGATCAGGCCGTGGCGTTCGAGGACGATGACCTCGTGGCCGGCCGTGGCCAGCGCCCGGGCGACGGCGAGGCCGACCACCCCGGCGCCGACGACGACGGCGTCGACCTGCTCGCTCATCCCTTGCTCGCCGCCCGGATCTCGTCGAGCAGCGTGGCCGGCACGCCGGCGGCGGATGCCGCGGCCAGGATGTCGTCGAGGCTTTTCGCGTCGAGCGGCACGCCGGTTCGCCGGCGTTCGGCCCGGTGCTCGAGCTCGGGCTCGCCCGGGATGCGCACCCGGTCGATGCCCGGTGCCGGCTTCGAGGCCTTGATCCAGGCCTTCACCGCCTCGACCTCGTGCGCGATGGTGTCGGGCTCGCCCATGCGCGCGGTGTCGATGACGATGCCCAGCACACTGTTGAGGATGCCGCCTTCGACCGGATGCGCGGGCTGGATGGTCTGCCCGCCGGTGAGGGCGGCACCCAGGAGCTCGCAGAAGACGGCGAGGCCCGAGCCCTTGTGCTGGCCGAAGGCCTTCAGCGCCCCCTTGCGCTCGTCGACCAGCGCGGTGGGGTCGGTGGTGGGGCGGCCCGCTTCGTCGATCACGCTGTCGGCCGGCACCGGAACCCCCTTGTTGCGGGCGACCCGGGCCTTGCCGAAGGCGATGGTGCTGGTCGCCATGTCGAGCACGGCGGCGGGGCCGTCCGTGCCGCTGCCGTCCTTGCCGGGGATGGCGCAGGCGAAGGGGTTGGTGCCGAGCCTGGCGTCGCTGCAGCCGTAGGGCGCCTGATGCGGCTGGTGGTCGGCGACGTTGACGAAGAAAATGCTGGTCATCCCGGCCGCGGCACACTGTTCGGCATAGTGGCCGACGCGCCCGATATGGCCGGCGTTGCGCACCCCGAAGACGCAGGCACCTTGCGTCCGGGCACGGGCGATGCAGGCATGGGTCGCCGCCTCGATCATCCGCTGGCCGACGCCGCGGCCGGCGTCGAACAGCAGCAGGGCGCCGAAATCGACGAGGGTCACGAGCTCCCGGTTGGGCACGATCAGGCCCGCCTGGGCCATTCGCACGTAATCCGGCAGCATGCCCACGCCGTGGCTGTCGTGGCCGGAGAGGTTGGCCAGTGCCAGATGCCGGGCGACGATCCCGGCTTCCTCGGCTGCCGAGCCCAGCGCCGACATGGTGGCGAAGGCGAGGCGCTCGAGGGCGTCGGCGGCAAGCGTCGGCATGGCGGGTCCCTGGTCTCGTTGTTCTTCGGTCACCGCTTATCGCGGTGCGACCGTCAGGGGCAAGGCAGCACCTTGCGCGGGGGCATGGCCTCCAGCCGGTCGCGGGAGATCCGTGCCAGCTCCGCGTGCAGGCCGGGTGGTGCCGCGATCAGGCCCTGGTGCACGAGGCTCGCCCGGTTGAGGGTCAGCGGTGCCCCGGCCCGATCGGTGGCCTTGCCGCCGGCTTCCTCGAGGATCAACAGGGCAGCGGCGATGTCCCAGTCGTGGCTCCGGCGCCAGGAGAAATAGGCGTCGAAGCGGCCGCATGCCACGAGGGCTATCTTGTAGGCCAGCGAACCGATGGTGCTGACCTCGGCGTCCGGGAAAAAGCTGCTGAAGTCGCGCCGCTGGCGCTCGCTGGCGCTCATCACGATGCGGGCGGTATCAGGTGCCTCGGGCTCGTCGATTCGCAGCCGGCGGTCGTCGAGGGTGGCGCCAGCCCCGCGACGCGCCTCGAAGCATTCGCCGGTGGCGGGGTTGAGCAGGCAGGCGAGGACCGGGCGGCTTTCCTCGACCAGGGCCACCGAGATGGTGAATTCGGGACGGCCCGCGGCGAAGCTGCGTGTACCGTCGATCGGGTCGACCACCCAGACGTGGCTGCAGCGGTGGCGCCGGCCGTCGTCGCGGGTTTCCTCGGAGAGCCAGGCGGCGGTCGGCAGCGCGTGGCCGAGACTGACGGTCAGTGCATCGTCGACGGCGAGGTCGGTCTCGGTCAGGACCTGGCCCGGGCCCTTTTCCCAAACCTTGCCGCCGCGGCCGAAGGCGGCCATGGCGATCACGCCGGCGTCGAGCACGGCGCGGCGCAGGTCCTGCTGCAGGGCTTTAAGGTCGAGGCTCACCAGATCGGCTTGCCGCTGCCGGGCAGGCCCAGGCGGCTCCATTTCGCCGTCACCTTCTCGACGATCTCGTCGGCCATCTTGATCTTCTGGCCCCATTCGCGGTGTGTCTCGGGCGGCCATTTGTCGGTGGCGTCGATGCCGAGCTTGCCGCCGAGGCCGGATTCCGGCGAGGCGAAGTCGAGATAGTCGATCGGCGTGCCCTCGATCACGGTGAGGTCGCGGCCGGGGTCGACCCGGGTCGAGATCGCCCAGATGACGTCGTCCCAGGAGCGCGCGTCGATGTCGTCGTCCACGATGATCACGAACTTGGTGTACATGAACTGCCGAAGATAGGACCAGACCCCCATCATGACCCGCTTGGCGTGACCGGGATAGGCTTTTCTGATCGAGACCACGGCCACCCGGTACGAGCAGCCCTCGGGCGGCAGCCAGAAATCGACCACCTCGGGGAACTGTTGCCGGAACAGCGGCAGGAAGACGTCGTTCAGGGCCTCGCCCAGGACCGAGGGCTCGTCGGGCGGCCGGCCGGTGAAGGTCGAGAGGTAGATCGGGTCGCGGCGCATGGTGATCGCCGTGACCTTGAACGTGGGGAAGGGCTCGACCGAATTGTAGTAGCCGGTGTGATCGCCGTAGGGGCCCTCGTCGGCGGTCTCGTCCAGGCTGACCTCGCCCTCGATGACGATCTCGGCGGTGGCCGGCACCTTCAAGGGCTGGGTGACGCAGTCGACGAGTTCGACGCGCTCGCCGCGCAGGAGCCCGGCGAACTGGTATTCGGACATCGTGTCGGGCACCGGCGTGACGGCGGCGATGGTGGTGCCGGGATCGGCACCGAGGACGGCGGCGGCGGGCAGGGGCTCGCGCTTTTCGGCTTTCCAGCGGCGGTGCTGCTGGGCACCACCCCGGTGTTTGAGCCAGCGCATGATGGTCTTGTCGCGTTCCAGGACCTGCATGCGGTAGATGCCGAGGTTGAACTTGTCCTCGCGCGCCGCGGTCGGGCCTTTGGTCACGACCAGCGGCCAGGTGATCAGGGGTGCGGGCTCGCCGGGCCAGCAGGTCTGCACCGGCAGCATGCCGAGATCGATCTCGGAGCCTTTCAGCACGACCGCCTGGCAGGGGGCCCGGCTGACGCTCTTCGGCCGCATCGCCAGGGCGATCTTCATCAAGGGGGCAAGGTCCAGCGCGTCCTTGAAGCTCTCGGGCGGCTGCGGCTGGCGAAAGAAGGCGAGCATCTCGCCCACCGCCTTCAATTCGTGCGGCTCGCGGCCGATCCCCCAGGCGACGCGCTCCACCGTGCCGAAGAGGTTGACGAGCACCGGCATCGACGAGCCTTCGACCGTCTCGAAGAGGACGGCCGGGCCTTTTTCGGCCAGGAGCCGAGTCTGGATCTCGGTCATTTCGAGGACCGGCGAGACCGACTCTTTCACCCGGACGAGGCGCTGTCGCGATTCGAGATGCGCGATGAAGCTGCGCAGATCGGCGAAGGCCATGTCAGAAAGAAGGCGGGGGAAATGATTTCCCCCGCGCCCCCTCGAAATTTTTGCCCCTGACGTTTTGGTGGGGTGCGGGGAGGGTCATCCTCCCCGCGTTGCTTTCTTGCATGCGTCAGGCGGCCTTCCACTTGATCGAGCAGCCCATGGACGGGATCTGCGGGATGCTCGTCCTGCCGGTTTCGGCGATCTCTTTCATCGCTTCGTAGAGTTCGCGCTTGGCACCTTCCGGCGCGGTGTCCTTCTTCGATTCGTCGAGCCGGCCGCGATACTGCAGCGTCAGGTCGGCGTCGTAGCCGAAGAAGTCGGGGGTGCAGACGGCACCGTAGGCCCGCGCCACTTCCTGGCTCTCGTCGAAGAGGTAGGGGAAGGGGAAGTTCTTCGCTTCGGCCCAGGCCTTCATCTTGGCGAAGCTGTCCTCGGGGTAGGTGTCGACGTCGTTGGACGAGATGGCGACGGTGTCGATGCCGTGTGCCTGCAGGTCCCGGGCGTCACGGATCAGCCGGTCGATGATCGCCTTCACGTAGGGGCAGTGGTTGCACATGAAGACGACGAGCAGGCCCTTGCGGCCGCGGGCGGAGTCCAGCGTGACGGTTTCGCCCGTGGTGCTCGGCAGGCTGAACGCAATGGCGGGGCGGCCGAGTTCGGCCTCGGGGGTACTCACGGCCATGACGGTCCTCCTTAAGACATGGATTGCCTCGAGCCCGGCAGCGGGCGCTGCACCCGATGTAATGCGTGGGGCGGGTTCGTCGAGAGAGCAGGGCCGGCTCAGTCCGTCTGTCGCTCGAGACGGACCAGCACCGCGTCGTCGGCGCCGGTGAACCGCAGCGTGTCGTCGGCGAGGCTGAAGCCGCTGACCTCCTCGAGGGTTGCGAGATAGCGGCTTTCTTGTGCCATGATCGCCTCCGGGCAGGCCATTCGTGTTGCCCCGATGCCGCCGAAGCGCAGGCCGCCGTCGGCATCGATCTCGGCCTTGCCGAAATATCGGTTGCAGCCGCCGCTGCCGCCGATCGCCCCGTCTGCGGCGATCTCGAGGGTCGTCGCGACGTCGGCGTCGGTGGGTTCGCCCGCAATCTCGACCACCTGCCAGGCATCGCCGACCAGCTCCGCCGGGACGGCGCTCGCCGACGGGGCATTGGGGGCGGTGTCGTCCGCTTCGCCGATCATGGCGACGAGGCCGGCGATGCGGCTGCTGTCGTGGTCGATGCGGCAGGCGCGCCCGTGCAGGGCGGCGGCCCGGCCGATCCCCTGGTCGATCTCGACGAGCTGGCAAGCGAGCTCGCGAAAGAGCGTATAGGCGGTCTGCGACTGGGCCAGGGTGCGGCTGCCGCGCTGGTTGCCGGTGAGTGCATCGAGTCCCTCGAAATAGGCCTCGGCCCGGGCGTGCACGCGGGCGAGGTCGGCCTCGATCTCGGTCGCGAGGCGGTCGAGGCAGCGATCGACATCGTATACCGCCGCACCATCGGCAGCGCACGTCGCGTAGGCGGATGGCGCGACGGCCGCCCCCGGGGCCGGTTGGGCAGCCGCTCCGAAGGGGGTGGCGAGGACGGCGAGGACGACGAGGCCGGCTGCTGCCGCACCGGCGGGCCGGCGGCGCTCAGCTGACCTGGGCGCGGATGAGCTCATTGACTTGGGAGGCCTTTTCCATGTGGGGCATGTGCCCGGCATCGTCGAAGATCGTGACCTCGACGGAGGCCGGCAGGCCCGCGGCGTGGCTTGCCGGCAGGATCCGGTCGGCGGTGCCGATGATCAGCCGGGTCGGGACCTGCAGGTTGATAAGCTGGTCACGGAAAATCGCAACCTGCTTGCCGCCCGGAAAGCAGCCGTCGCGCAAAGCCGCGAGTGCCGCGTCGACCCCGTCGAGCCGTTTGAACTTCAAGATGTCCTCGACCATGTCCTTCGTGATCAAGGCCGGGTCGTGGACCAGCATCTCCATCACCGGGCGCAGCTTTTTCGCCCGCTTCTCGGCGATGAAGCCGTCGATGTAGTCCATGTTGATCTCGGCGCCGAGCCCACCCGAGGCGATCGCGGTCACGCTGGCGACCCGTTCGGGTTGGTGCAGGGCCAGCGAGAGGGCGACGGCGCCGCCCATCGAATGGCCGACCAGATGCGCTTTCTCGATTCCCTTGGCGTCCATGAACGAGGTCACGGCCTCGAGCAGCCGGGCGGGGTCGCCTTTGCCGACGTCCTTGGTCGAGCCGCCGTGGCCGGGCAGGTCGATGGCGTAGGTGGTGTGCGTGCTGGCGAGGTCTTCCTGGTTGAACATCCAGTTGTTGAGGTCACCGCCGTAGCCGTGGATGAAGATGACGGGATCGCCCGCGGCGTCGCCCATCTTGAGGTAGTTGATCCGGCCGACCGAGGTCTCGACCGTCTCCGGCTGCGGCCCGCCGGCACCGGCATCGGCGACGACGAAATGGGCCTTGAAGTCCTCGACGAAGGCGTCGACTTCGGCGTCGCTCACCGAGGCGGGGGCAACGACGGCGATCAGATAGGCCACCGGCACGGTCTCGCCCTCGCCGACCACGATCTTGCGCAGGCTGCCGTCGACCGGGCTCTCGAAGACATTGGCGATCTTCGAGGTCTCGATGTCGACGATCTCCTGGCCCTTCGCGATCGTGTCGCCCTCGGCCACGTGCCATTTGGCGACCATGCCCTCCTGCATGGCGAGGCCCCATTTCGGCATGACGATCATCTGGATGTCGTTGCTCATGCTGCCGGCGTTCCCTGTCCGCGAAAAAACGGCGGCGACGCCCGCGAGGGGCGCCGCCGGCTTCGTTCGTCTGGTCGACTACTCGGCGGCGCGCGCCCGACCCGCCCCCATGACCTCCTGCACCGCGGCCTCGATCTTCGCCACGGACGGGATGTAGAGGTCTTCGAGGGCCGGTGAGAACGGCACCGGGCAGTGGTGACCGGTGACCATCTTCACCGGTGCCTTCAGCGCCCCGAAGATCTCCTGGGCACAGAGTGCGGCGATGTCGGTCGCCATGTTGCAGCGCGGGTGCGCCTCGTCGACGACGACCACCCGGCCGGTCTCCTCGGCGGTCTCGAGAATCGTCTCCCGGTCGAGCGGCGAGGTGGTGCGGGGATCGACCACGGTGCAGGAGATCCCGGTCTTCTCCAGGTTGTCGGCGGCCGCGTTGGCAAGATTGACCATCCGGCCGAAGGCGACGATGGTGACGTCGTCGCCCTCGCGGGTGACATTGGCCTCGCCGAAGGGGATGGTATAGGCCTCGTCCGGGACGTCGGCCTCCTCGTCGTACATCGCCTTGTGCTCGAAGAAGATGACCGGGTCGTCGTCGCGGATCGCCGAGGCCAAGAGCCCCTTGGCCTCGTAGGCATTGGACGGCAGCACCACCTTCAGCCCCGGGATGTGGGTGAACAGCGGGTAGAGGCACTGGCTGTGCTGCGAGGCGGCCCGAAAGCCGGCGCCGTACATGGTGCGGATGGTCAAGGGTGTCACCGCCTTGCCGCCGAACATGTATTTGAACTTGGCCGCCTGGTTGAAGATCTGATCGAAGCAGACCCCCATGAAGTCGACGAACATCAGTTCGGCCACGGGCCGGAGCCCGGTGGCGGCGGCCCCGGCGGCCGCCCCGATGAACGCACTCTCGGTGATCGGGGTATCGAGCACCCGCTCGCGGGTGAAGGCCGGCATGATCCCCTTGGTCACACCCAACGGCCCGCCCCAGGCGTCCTGCTCACCCGGCGCCCCCATGCCGCCCGAGATGTCCTCGCCCATGAGGATCACCCGGTGGTCGCGCTCCATTTCCTGACGCAGCGCCTCGTTGATCGCTTGACGGTAGGTCTTTTTCGGCATCGTGGCGTTCCCAGGTTGCGGGCCTCAGTAGGGAGAGGTGTAGACGTCGGTGAGCAGGTCGGCTTCGGTCGGCATCGGTGCCGCCTTGGCTTCGGCCAGCACCTGCTGGATGCGGTCGCGGCATTCCTTGTCGATCTGGTCCATGGCCTCGCCGTCGAGCAGCCCGGCCTCGGTCACCCGGTTGCGGAACAGCATGAGCGCGTCCTTCTCGGCCTTGACCTTCTCGATCTCGCCTTGGGCCTTGTAGCTGATCGCATCGCCTTCGAAGTGGCCGTAGTAGCGGTTGAGGCGGACGTGGATCAGCGATGGGCCGCCGTCGTTCCTGGCCCGGTCGATGGCTTCGCGGGCGGCCTCCCAGACGGCGAAGAAGTCGTGGCCGTCGACCTCGTAGGCCGGCATGCCGAAGCCCTTGGCCCGGTCGACCTGGGAGCCTGCGACCGACCAGGCCGATGCTGTCGATTCGGCGTAGCCGTTGTCCTCGACGACGAAGACCGCGGGCAGGTTCCAGACCTTGGCGAGGTTGTAGCTTTCGAAGGTGGTGCCCTGGTTGGAGGCGCCGTCGCCGACGAAGGCGACCGCCACACCGCCGGTCTTCAGGTATTTGGCGGAAAGCGCGGCACCGCAGATCAGCGGCGGGCCGCCGCCGACGATGCCGTTTGCCCCCATCATCCCCTTCGACAGGTCGGCGATGTGCATCGAGCCGCCCTTGCCGCCGCAAAGACCGTCCTTGCGGCCGAAGATCTCGAACATCATGCCGCGCTCGTCGCAGTTCTTGGCGATGCAGTGGCCGTGGCCGCGATGCGTCGAGGCGATGGCGTCGCGGTCGTCGAGATGCATGCAGACACCGACGCCGGACGCTTCCTCGCCGGCGTAGAGATGGACGAAGCCCGGGATGTTGCCGGCCGAGAACTCCTCGTGCACGGCATCCTCGAACTCGCGGATCATCCGCATCTTCTGGTAGGCCTGAAGCAGATCTTCACGGCTCAATTGCATCGGTAGCCTCCCGTTCGTTGCAGCGAGAACCGGTCGGGAGGACAGCCGGCAGCACGATTCGGATGGCTCGGCATCATCCGAGATGCTCAGATTGCCTCCCACTGATCGCCATCGAGAACCGGCCGGCGCAATGCGGCGCACACCTGTTCCAGGGCCGATCATTCTTTCGTCTACTGCTAGATTCGGTCTTGCCGAGTGTCAATCAGAACGCGTTGACGCCGGCACTGCGACACCGGCACTGCTCGGCAGCCTGTCAAAGTGGCCTTTGCCAGCCCGCGCCGTCGCTGCTGAAGCCGGCGCGTCGGGCGCGCTCGTCGAGGGCTGCTGCGGATGCGCCGCCGCTCGAGGCATGCGGCAGCAGGTGGATGCCGTCGCAATCCAGCCTTCGGCCACTCTCCACGACGATCGCCAGCAGCGCGTCGAGGGAGCGATGCGGCCGTGCCAACTCCAGCCAGCGCAAGCGCTCGACCGTGAGCAGCCGCAGGCCGTTGATCGGCTTGGGCAGGGCGTAGAAGAAGAGGGCCAGGGTCACCCCGGCGAGGCACTGCACGTCGACGATGCCGCGGGGTGTGGAGCGCGCGTCCAGCCAAGCTATGGCATCGCGTTGCCAGTAGAGTGCCTCGGTGCCACTCGGTTCGGCCGCCGTGACGAACGGCAGCAGGGCTGCGACCTCGTCCGGCGTCAGCGCACGCCACGACCAGGCGATGCCGTCGATCGGCATGGAGTGCAGCGAGAGGGAGGGCATGCAGGCGTCCATAGGTGATGCTATGCCGCAGGGTGGGTGCCCCGGCATTGACCCACATCAATCCCTGTGGATAGTAGGATATCGGCAGGGACGGTCGTCCACACGGCGTTATGCAGAACCAATCAGCGCCGAGACGGCCGTCAGGAGGGAAACCGAGGATGGACCGTCAGCCGACCAATTGCTGTGGAGCGCGGGTCGACTGCGCGGGTTGCGAGGTCAGGCCGTTCGCCTTGTGTGGGGCGCTCGAACCCGTCGACATGATGGTGATGGGGACGATCGCGCATCCGCGGCGGATCGAGGCCGGCCGGCAGCTCATCCAGGAAGGCGATCCTGCCGAGGACGTGTTCACCCTCACCGAGGGTATGCTCAAGCTCTACAAGCTGATGCCGGACGGCCGGCGGCAGATCACCGGGTTCATGATCCCGGGCGATTTCATCGGCCTCGCCTACGGGCAGAGCTACATCTACTCGGCGGAGGCGGTGACGCCGACCACCGCCTGCCGGTTCAAGCGCTCGGCACTCCTCGAAAAGATGGTGGATTATCCCGAGCTCGAGCATCGTCTGTTGAGCCTCGCCAGCAACGAGCTGGCGGCGGCGCAAGCGCAGATGCTGCTCCTGGGACGCAAATCGGCGCGCGAGCGGCTCGCCAGCTTTCTCGTCGGTCTGGCGGAGCGGCGCGGCATCGGCGATGCCGAGCCGATGCCGCTGCCGATGAGCCGCGGCGATATCGCCGATTTTCTCGGGCTGACCATCGAGACGGTGAGCCGGGCGTTCACCGCGATGCGCAAGGAGGGGCTGATCAGCCTGCCGGACAAGCATCAGGTGGTCATCGCCGACATGGAAGCCCTGCGGGAAGCGGCCGGCGACTGAAATGACGGTGTCTTCATCGGTTGCCCGGCGGTCGGCGCGCGCCTCGGCGCTGTTTGTTCTCCTCCTGCTGGTAATGGTCGCCTGTGCGCCGCGGCCGCCGGTGGAGACGCCGCCACCGGCGCCGGCGCCCGAGGTCATCGCACCGGTGCCAGAGCCCGAGCCGGAGGGTCTGGTCTCGACCCGGCTCGACCGCTTCTGCGGTACGCTGCAACGCATCGTCGATGCGCAGCAAAGCGGCTTCGTCGGCTTGCGTGGTACCGCACTCGGCGGCGAGGCATGGTCCGGCAGCGTCGTGCCCGAGGGGATGAGCGGCTGCAGCATCGACGGGCAGCGGACCTATACCTGCGTCGGCCCACGCGTGCAGCGCGGCAACGGGTCGATGCTGCAGAGCAGTTTTGCCGGGCTGGCCGCCGATCTCGACGCCTGCTTTGCGCGCGCGGTCTGGTTCCCGCGCAACTGGCATCGCGGTGATCTCGTCGAGTTCGCCGGGGTCGAGCAGCAGCAGGTCTGGCGCGATCTTTCGGCCAACCCGCGGCCGGCGGTGGCGCTCGCGATCGAGGAGGACATCATCGCCCGGATCTATGCGATCCGCATGACGGTGCGGCGGATGCGCTGAGGATGCGGCGACCGGCGGTCAGGCGATGCCGAGCCGTGCCTTGGCCCGGTTGCGGGCGTCCGCACTCTCGCGGCCGGAGACGTAGAGCAGGCCGCAGAGGCGACGGATCAGCGATGCCTCGTAGTCGTGCAACGTCTCGTCGGTGAGGGCGACCTCCCAGAGCAGCTCGATCAGGTGCACCCGTTCCTCGTGGGTGTAGGCGTCCTTCACGACACGGGTGAAGCCGTGCCACTCGACGGCGGCGCGCGCCTCGGCTTCGGCCTCCTCGAGCAGCCGGCCGGCGACCGCCGGACGGAGCTCGAAATGGCGCTCCAGGATGCCCCGGACCCGCTCGCGCTCGTCGTCCGAGAAGGTGCCGTCGCAGAGCGCGGCCTCGACGATAAGGGCGGCAGCCGCCACCTGCTCCTCCTCGAAGTCGGAGGTCGGCGCGTCGGCGGGCAGGGTCGCGGCGAAGAGCTTGTCGATCAATCCACGCATGAGGGGGAGATAGGTTTGCGGCGTCAGTTGCGCCAGTAGGCGGGGGCAAAGAGGACGAGGACGGTGAACAGCTCGAGCCTGCCGAGCAGCATGCCGGCCGAGAGCAGCCATTTGGCCGCATCCGGCAAGTCGGCGAAATTGCCGGCGGGCCCGATCTCGTCGCCGAGACCCGGCCCGACATTGGCGATCGCCGTCACCGCCGCCGACATCGAGGTCAGGTAGTCCAGGCCGAGAAACCCCAGGAGCAGGGCGAGCACGGCAAAGCCGAGGGCGAAGACGAAGATGAAGCCCAAGATCGAGATCGCCGTCTGGTCGGAGACCGGTTCGCGGTTGTAGAAGGCGCGAAAGACGCCCGAGGGCTGCAACAGGCGCAGCACCTGGACCCGTGCTATCTGGTAGATGACGGCGAAGCGGAAGACCTTGATCCCGCCGGTGGTCGAGCCGCTGCAGCCGCCGACGCACATCAAGAAGAAGGCGAGGCCGATGGCGAAGGTGCCCCAGGCATTGTAGTCGGCCGCGGTATAGCCGGTGCCGGTGATCAGCGAGATGGTGGTGAAGGCCGAGTAGCGGATGCCGTCGGTGCCCACCGCGCCGCTGCCGTGCTGGAGCCAGAAGACGAACAGGGCGGTGCCGCCGGCGATGATGCCGAGGAACCAGCGGACCTGGTCGTCCTGCCAGAAGGCGAGGCTGCGCCCGCGCATCGCCTGGATGTAGAGGACGAAGGGGATGCCGCCGACGATCATGAAGACGATCGCGGTCCACTCGATCGCGGCACTGCCGAAATAGCCGATCGAGGCGTCCTTGGTCGAGTAGCCGCCGGTCGCCACCGTGGTCATCGCGTGGAGAATGGCATCGAACGCGGTCATGCCGAACAGCCAGTAGATACTGGCGCAGGCGACCGAGATGGCGAGGTAGATGGCGGCGATGCTGGTCGCGATCTGCCCGGCGCGGGGCAGGATCTTCTCCGAGCTGTCGGTGCTCTCGGTGCGAAACAGCTGCATGCCGCCGATCGACAGCATCGGCAGGATGGCGATGCCCATGACGATGATGCCGATGCCGCCCAGCCACTGCAGCAGGGCGCGCCAGACGAGAATGCCGCCGGGTGCGGTATCGAGGCCCGAGACCACCGTCGACCCGGTCGTGGTGATACCGGACATCGCCTCGAAGAAGGCATCGGCGAGGCCGAGGCCGAGGCTCGAATAGTAGAGCGGCACGGCGGCGAAGACGGTGGTGGTGAACCAGATCAGCGTGGTGAGCAGGAAGCCCTGGCGGACGGTGAGCTCGGCACCGGACCCGCTGCCTCGGGTCATCAACACGAGCGACAGGCCGACGAAGGCGGTGAGCGCGGCCGAGAGGAAGAACACCTGCCAATCGGGGTGGCCCGCGGCCAGATCGACCAGCATCGGCGGCAGCATGGCGGCGGCGATGACCAGAAGGACGATGCCGATGACCATGGCGATGGGGCGCATGTCCACCACCGCGGTGAGATCGATGCGCCGGCGCACGGCCGGCCGTCGAAAGCCGGCCCGCCCGATCTCGCGGCCCGGGTAGGGGGTCTTCAGTTGACGGTGCCGCGGCTGCCGGGAGCGTCGAGCGAGAAGGCCGGGATCTCGACGTCGAACCAGAGCCCGTCCTCGCCGACCATCTGGTAGGTCCCGGTCATGATCCCCGACGGGGTCGGCAGTGGCGTGCCCGAGGTGTACTCGAAGCGCTCGCCGGGCTCGAGCATCGGCTGCTCGCCGACCACCCCTTCGCCCTTGACCTCGACCAGGCGGCCGAAGCCGTCGGTGATCCGCCAGTGCCGGCTGATCAGCTGGACCGTGGCCTCGCCCTGGTTCTCGATGACCACGCGGTAGCCGAAGACCCAGCGATTCTCCGCGGGCTCCGACTGCTCTTCGACGTAGAACGGGTCGACCGAGACGCTGATCGCACGGGTCACCTCGTGGTAGGTCGAGCCGCCCTCGTGCCCGGTGGTGCCGCTGCCGCTCGTGTCCATGCTCATGTCGTATTTCATGCCCATGTCGATGCTCCAGGAGTGGCTGCGCCGTCTGTTATGTTGGGGCTCGGCGCGGCTGTCCAGTGCCCCGCTCGAGGCTGTAGAGCAGCACGGCGACGGCGGTGGCGAGATTGAGGCTGGAGACACCCCGGCGCATCGGGATGGCGACGGTCCGCTCGGCGCGCGCACGAATGTCGGCCGCGAGGCCGCTGCGTTCCGAGCCGAAGGCGTAGACGGCGTCGACCGGCAGGGCAGCGCTGCCGAGCGGCTCGCCCCGGTCGTCGAGTGCGACGAGGGGCCGGCCGAGCTCGGGGAGTTCGTCGAGAGTCAGGACCGGCAGGGCGAAGTGCAGGCCGGCCGCCCCTCGCAGGCTCGCCGCCGACCAGGGATCGCTGCCGCCGAGGCAGCCGACGGCGGCGGCGTCGGCGGCAGCGGCGACCCGGATCACCGCACCCAGATTGCCCGGATGGCGGGGCCGGTCGAGGATGACCACGGGGCCGCGGCCGACGCTCGACCAACGGTAGGCGGGTTTCGCGGCAACGGCAATCAGCCGGGTCGCGGGTGGGCGAGGGCAGAAGCCGACGAAAGCGGCTGTGCTCACCGCCTCGAGATGCGCCTCGAGCACGGGCACGAGGTCCGCAGCGAGCTGCCGTGCCAGCGCCAGCACCTCTGCCGGCCGATCGGACCAGAGCCCGTCCAAGCGGGCGCCGAAGCGGCTCGCATGCTTGACCGAATGGAGACCTTCGAGGACGAGCTTGGCCGGATCTGTTCGGGCGAGGTGGACGAGATTCGTCATGTGGGGGAAATGATTTCGCCTGTGCCCTCTCGGCATTCCGCGCCGGCGGCTGTCCCCGGCGCCGGCGCAAAGGTCCGGTGGGGCGCGGGGAGGATCATCCTCCCCGCATCCTTCAAATCACCGCATGCCGAACCTTGGCCGAGACCCATTCGCTGACCACCACCGTGCCCAGGATCAGCAGCAGAATGAGCGTCACTTGCGGCCATGCCAAGGTGTTCAGGGACGATTGCAGCTGCAGGCCGATGCCGCCGGCGCCGACCAGGCCGAGGATGGTCGATTCGCGGATGTTGATGTCCCAGCGAAACACACTGATGCCGAAGAACGCCGGCAGCACCTGCGGCACGATGCCGTAGTCGACCACCTGCAGGCCGGTGGCACCGGTGGCGCGCACCGCCTCGACCTGCCTCTCGTCGATCTCCTCGATCGCTTCGTAGAGCAGCTTGCCGACGAAGCCGATCGAGCGGAGGGCTATGGCGATGATCCCGGCGAGCAGGCCGGGGCCGATGATCGAGACGAGCAGCAGCGCCCAGATCAGCGAGTTGATCGAGCGGGACGCGACGATGATGAACAGGGCCACGGGCCGGAGGACCAGGACGGACGGTGAGGTGTTCCTGGCGGCGAGAAAGGCGATCGGGACCGCGATCGCGACGCCGAGCAGGGTGCCCAGCGAGGCGATGTTGATGGTGTCCAAAAGCGGCCAGACCAGCTGGTCGATATAGGACCAGCGCGGCGGGAACATACGGCTGCCGAGATCTGCGATCTGCTGCGGCGCGTCAGAGACGAAGGCCCAGATGGTGGTCTCGGTCATCAGCTCCCAGCACCAGACGAGGAGCACGACGAAAGCGAACCAGCCCGCCCAGATCGCCCATTGCGTGGCCGTGGTCCGCCGCTGCCAGATCTTGCGGCCGTCGGCTGTGGTGCTCACCGGCATGCTATTGCACCCACCTGCGCACGTAGCTCGAGCTGTATTCGGCGAGCATGACGATACCGATGATGATCAAGAGCACGGCCCCGGCACTGTCGTATTCGTAGCGGCTGATGGCGACGTCGAGCGTGCCGCCGATGCCGCCGGCACCGACGATGCCGATCACCGCCGACTCGCGGAAATTGATGTCGAGTCGGTAGAGGCTGAGGCCGATCAGGCGCGGCATCACCTGAGGTTGGATGCCGTAATTGATCAGCTGCATGAAGGATGCGCCGGTGGCGCGGATCGCTTCGGCCTGGGCCTCGTCGATGTCCTCGATGTCCTCGGCCAGCAGCTTGCCCAAGAAGCCGATGGTCGCGAACGAGAGGGTCAAGAAGCCGGCAAACGGGCCGAAGCCGACCATCACGACGAAGAAGATCGCGATGATCACCTCCTGGAAGGTGCGGCTGATCGCGATGATGCTGCGGCAGATGTAGTAGATCCAGGGGGGCGCGATGTTGCGGGCGGCGCCGATGCCGATCGGGATCGAGAGCAGCACGCCGACCACGGTCGAGGTCAGCGTCATGGTCAGGCTCTCGATCAGGCCGCGCTGGATGTCGGTCCAGCGGCTGGTGAAGTCCGGCTGGAGGAAGCCGTTGATGAAGCGCAGGCCGCGCTCCAGGCCCTCGGCGACGCGCTGCCAGTCGACCTCGACGGTGGAGACGGCGAGGATCAGGTAGATCAACAGCCCGCCGTAGACGAGCCAGCGGGTGTTGCGGTCCTTGATCAGGACGGGCGGGCGGCGCCAACGGCGCCCGGCCGTGGGCCCGGCGGTCGGGACGCTGGCCACGGCTCAGGCGAGCCCGGCCATGCGTTCGACCGGCACCTTCTCGGCGGTCGGCTGGGTGCCGTAGGTGGCGGCCGCATCGGCGGCGTCCTCTGCCGCACTCGCCTGCATCGCGGTCCAGTCCTCCTCGCCGTAGATGCGGGTGAGGACGGCGTCGTCGAGCAGGGTAGGGGCACCGTCGAACACCACCTCACCGGCGGTCAGCCCGATGATCCGGTCGACGAACATCTTGGCCAGCATGACGTCGTGGATGTTGATCACCGCGGGCAGCTGCCGCTCGCGGCAGATCTCCATGATCAGCCGCATGATCTGCCTGGACGTCTTGGGATCGAGCGAGGCCGTGGGCTCGTCGACGAGCAGCAGCTCCGGGTCCTGCTCGAGCGCCCGGGCGATGCCGACCCGCTGGCGCTGGCCGCCCGAGAGTTCGTCGGCCCGCTTGTCGGCCTGCTCGGCGAGGCCGACCCGGTCGAGGAGCGCGAACGCCTTGTCGACGTCGGGCTGCGGGAACCGGCGCAACAGGCTCCGCCAGAACGGCACGTAGCCGAGCCGGCCGGAGAGCACGTTCTCCATCACCGTCAGCCGCTCGACCAGGGCGAATTCCTGAAAGATCATGCCGATCCGCCGCCGGGCGCGTCTCAGGTCGCCGCCCGACAGGCCGGCGAGGTCGACATCGTTCAGATAGATGCGGCCGCCCGTGGGTTCGACCAGTCGGTTGATACAGCGGATCAGGGTCGACTTGCCGGCACCCGAAGGCCCGATCAGCCCGACCACCTGTCCCTTCTCGACCGTGAATGAGACGCCCTTGAGCGCGTGATCGCCAGTCTTGTAGCGTTTGGCCAGGGTCTCCAAACGAAGCATGCACGCGTTATCCCGAAAAAATGACGCGCCCGATGCGGCGTGCACCGCATCGGGCAGTTACCGTCGGCCGGCGGTGCTGTCAGTTGCAGGTGTAGGAGACGTTGTTCGCCTCGTCGATCTGCCGGATCACCGCCCAGTCCTCCTCGAAGGTGATCGGGATGAACTGCGCCTCGCCGGAGTTCTTGAACTCCTCCTCGAGGGCCGAGCCTTCCCACGGGAAGCTGAAGAAGGCTTCCTGGATCTTCTCCTGCAGCTCGGGCGTGAGGTTGTAGACGACGCCGTAGCCCGTGGTCGGGAAGGTCTGCGAGGTGTAGAGCACCTTGAGCTGGTCGTCGGTGACCACCTCGCGCTCGATCATCCGCGCCTTGACCGAGTTGGCGATCGAGGCCGCGTCGTAGTCCTTGTTGGCGACGCCGAGGATCGAGTTGTCGTGGCCGCCGGAGAAGGCCGGCTCGAAATCCTCGCCCGCCACCATGTCGAACTCGGACATGAGCAGCGCCGAAGGCGCCTTGAAGCCGGAGTTGGAGGTCTCGGAGGTAAAGGCCAGGGTGCGGCCTTTCAGGTCCTCGACGGCCTCGAGGCCGGAATCCGGGTAGGTGATGATCTCCATCTCGTAACCGAAGCTGCCGTCCTCGGCCGCCATCATGGCGAACGGGCGAAAGCCGGCGCAGGCGACGGCGATCGGGTTCGAGCCGGTGTTGAAGCCGGCGATATGCAGGCGGCCGGCGCGCATCGCCTCGAGCTGGGCGGCGTTCGATTGCACCGGGAAGAACTGCACGGGCTTGCCGGTCACCTCTTCCATGTGCTCGAGGAAGCCGGCCCAGACCTCGGCATAGACCGCCGGATCCTCGACCGGCGTGTAGGCGAAGATCAGGGTCGCCGGATCGACCCACTGGCTCTCGTCTTCGGGGATGTCGGCGATCAGGTCACCGTCGTTGTCGGTGAAGCGGGGATCGAGCTGGAACTCGGCCGCGGCCTGCCCGGCTACTCCGAGCAAGGCGACGAGCGTGACGGCGGAAAGCGTACGGTTCAACATGAGTGGCATCTCCCTTCGCGGTTGCAGCAACCGGGTGGTTGTTGACCCGACCTATCGACGTTAAAAGTGACAATTCGATGACAGAGCCGAAGTTTCCGCCGGCGTCAACGCTGTCGTCGGCGCGCGCATCGTCGTCCCGCGAGGGCCATGGTCCGGCCGTCGCGCACCAAGGCCCCGGTCTGGATCGAGGCCGGGGCCGGGAACGCGCCCGCGGCAGCCCGGGGGGTTCAGACGGTCTCCTTGACCATGTCGATCGCCCCGCAGGGGCATTCGGCGGCACAAATGCCGCAGCCCTTGCAGTAGTCGTAGTCGAACTCGAAGCGCTTGCCCGGGCCGAGCTTGATCACCGCGTTGTCGGGGCACACCCCGTAGCAGTTGTCGCACTCGAAGCAGTTGCCGCAGCTCAGGCAGCGGCGGGCCTCGAACAGGGCGGTGTCCTCGGTGAGCCCGCCCTGCACCTCGTCGAAGCTGCTGGTCCGCCGGGCGAGATCGAGCTGCGGCTGCACCGTCTTGGGCGCGTCGCTGTAGTACCAGGTGTTGAGCCGATCGAAGGTGGCGATCACCTTCTCCGGGCTGGGTGGCAGTTGCTCGTTCTTCAGCCAGGCGTCGATGTGCCGGGCCGCCTTCTTGCCGTGGCCGATGGCGACCGTGACATTGCGCTCGGCCGGGACCATGTCGCCGCCGGCGAAGACGCCGTGATGGCCGGTCATCATGGTCATCGGATCGACCTGGACGACACCGTCCTCGACGTCGAGGCCGTCGAGCGTGTCGAGCAGCGAGAGGTCCACCTCCTGGCCCAAGGCGAGGACCAGGCTGTCGGCGTCGAGGGTCTCGTACTCGCCGGTCGGCTGCGGGAAGCCCTTCTCGTCGAGGGCCATCTTCTCGATCGTCAGCGTCTCGCCCTCGGCCTTGGTGATGGTGCTCAGCCACTTGACCATCACGCCCTCTTCGAGCGCCTCCTCGAGTTCGAACTGGTGCGCCGGCATCCGCTCCTGGTTGCGGCGGTAGACGATCACGGCCTCGGTGGCACCCAGCCGCCTTGCGGTGCGGGCGACATCGAAGGCGGTGTTGCCGCCGCCGTAGACGACCACCCGGCGGCCGAGCATCGGCTGGTCGTCGCCTTCCATCGAGCGCAGCACCGAGACGGCATCGAGGATGCGCGACGAATCCTTGGCCGGGATGTAGGCGCGCTTGGCCATGTGCGCCCCGATCGCGAGGAAGACCGCATCGGCCTTTTCCGCCGCCATGGTGGCCGCCAAGTCCGTCACCTTCTCGTTCAGGCGAATGGCGACGCCCATGCTGGTCAGGCGGGCCACCTCGGCATCGAGCACGTCGCGCGGCAGGCGGTATTTGGGAATGCCGAAGCGCATCATCCCGCCGGTCAGCGGGCCGGCCTCGATGATGGTGACCCGGTGGCCCAGGCGGCGCAGGTGGTAGGCGGCGGAGAGCCCGGAGGGTCCGGCACCGATCACCAGCACGTGACGCCCGCTCTCGGCCGTGGGCACGGTGAATTGCCAGTCCTGGCGCAGCGCCTCGTCGCCGAGGAAGCGCTCGACCGAGTTGATGCCGACGGCCTCATCGAGCTTGGCGCGGTTACAGACGCTCTCGCAGGTGTGGTAGCAGACCCGGCCCATGATCGCCGGGAAGGGATTGTCGCGGGTCAGGTGGCGCCAGGCCGCCTCGTAGTCGCCGCTTTCGGCGTGATAGAGCCAGCCCTGGATGTCCTCGCCGGCCGGGCACTGGGCGTTGCAGGGCGGCAGGCGGTCGACATAGATCGGCCGCTCGGTCCGCCAGGTGCCGGTCTTGTTGGCCAGCGACGAGCCCGGGTCGAGGGTGATCGCGAAGGGTTTTTCCATGGTCATGATGTCGACTTTTCGTCCAAGAGACCGAAGCGCTCGATATTGCGGTCGGCGCCGGCCTGGATACGGGCGACGACCTCGGGACGGCCCGGGTCGCCGAAGAGGTGGGCGAAGCGTTTCTGCAGGCGGAGATAGGCCTCGACCGGAACCCGGTGGCGGATCTTGGTGACGTCGGTGACGGCCCCGTTCTCCGCCTCGAAGACCGGGAAGATGCCGGTCTCGCGCGCCAGCCTCGCGATCTTGATGCTATCGCAGCTGGCCGAGCCCCAGCCCAGCGGGCAGGGGACGAAGACGTGGAGATAGCGGGCACCGCGAAGGCTCATCGCCTTTTCGACCTTGGCCTCGAGATCGCGCAGGTCGGCCACGGTGGCCGTGGCGACGTAGGGGATTTCGTGCGCCATGGCCAAAAGTGGCAGATTCTTGCCCTGGCCGAACGGGGCGCCCGGCTCGTCGCCCAGGGCCTGGGTGGTGGCGGTTCGCGCCGAGGCCGGGGTGGCCGAGCTGCGCTGCACGCCGGTGTTCATGTAGGCTTCGTTGTCGTAGCAGATGTAGAGCACGTCATCGTTGCGCTCGAACATGCCGGACAGGCAGCCGAAGCCGATATCGGTGGTCCCGCCGTCGCCGCCCTGGGCGATGACCCGCGTCTCGCTCTGCGCCCGGCCCGCTTTTTGCGCCTTGACGTGCAGGGCTGCGGCGATGCCGGTGCCGACGGCGGCGGCGTTGCCGAAGAGCGAGTGCAGCCAGGGGAGCTGCCAGGAGGTCTCGGGATAGGGCGTGGAGAAGACCTCGAGGCAGCCCGTGGCGTTGGCCGCGACCAGCCGGCCGCCGGTGGCCCGCATCGCCGCGTCGACGGCGTAGCGCGCACCCAGCGCCTCGCCGCAGCCCTGGCACGCGCGGTGCCCGGAGTTCAACGAGTTGTTGCGGTTGATCGAGGCCTGGACGGTGCGCTCTTCGGGCGACAGCAGGCGGTTGCCGACGGTGAAGGTGCCGGTCTGGTAGAACTTGATCGGTTGGGTCATCGGTTCGTCCTCAATGCACCTTGGCCTGGACGGTGCCGAGATCGCGCAGCAGGTTCTCGGCGATCGGGCCGCTGCGGCGCACGGCAGCCTCGCGGGCGAGCTGACGGTTGACGATGCCCCAATCGAGATCGAGGAAGGTCAAGGGCTCGAGCTTGTCCTGGACGGCATCGGTCAGCATCCGCTGCAGCGAGGCCTTGGTGATCGAGCGGCCGCCGAGTCCGGCGACGACGGTGTAGCCGTGCAGCTGAATGCCGGAAAGGGCGAGGCGCACGTCGGTCGAGACCACCCCGCCGAGACCGACCGAGAAGGCTTTCTCCAGCACCACGACCCGCTCGGCGTGCTGCAGCGCGGCGCGCACCGCGGCCAAGGGGAAGGGGCGGAACGAGCGGATCGAGAGGAGGCCGATTTTCACGCCCTCGTCGCGCATCGCGTCGACGGCCTCCTCGAGCGTGCCGACCACCGAGCCCAGAGCGACGACGATGGTTTGCGCATCCTCGGTCCGGTAGCGGCGCACGAGGCCACCGGCGGCGCGGCCGAAGGCGGCCTCGAACTCCTGGGCGATCTCGGGAATGCGCTCGAGCGCCATGGTCTGCTTGGCATGCGCGATGTAGCGGACCTCCATGAAGGCCTCGGGGCCGACCATCGCCCCGATCGACACCGGGTCGTCCGGATCGAGCACCTGGCGCGGCTCGTAGGGCGGCAGGAAGGCGTCGACCTCCTCCTGGCTCGGCAGGGCGACCCGCTCGTAGGCGTGGGTGAGGATGAAGCCGTCCATGCAGACCATCACCGGCATCGACAATTCCTCGGCGAGCTTGAACGCCTGGATGTGGATGTCGAGCGCTTCCTGGTTGCTCTCGGCAAAGAGCTGCAGCCAGCCGCTGTCGCGCTGGCTCATCGAATCGCTGTGGTCGTTCCAGATGTTGATGGGAGCCCCGATCGCCCGGTTGGCGACGGTCATGACGATCGGCAGGCCGAGCCCCGAGGCATTGTAGACCGCCTCGGCCATGAACAAGAGCCCCTGGCTCGCGGTCGCGGTGTAGGTCCTGGCCCCGGTGGCCGAGGCGCCGATCGCGACACTCATCGCCGCGAACTCGCTCTCGACATTGATGAAGGCGCAGGGGCTCAATGCGCCGCTCTTCACGAGCGCACCGATGCCCTCGACGATGTGGGTCTGCGGCGAGATGGGATAGGCGCAGATCACCTCGGGACGGCACAGCGCCACGGCCTCGGCCACGGCCTCGGAGCCTTCGATCTGCTTCAGCATGGCCGGGCCTCCTGGCTCTGTGACGTGGTGCGCGGGGGGGCAGCCGCCATCCGCTCGCCGACCATGGCGTAGGCAGCACGAGCGGCCTCGATATTGCGCGCCGCCACGTCGCCCTTGAACTTGTCGGTGATCGCATGCGCCACGGCCTCGATCGACAGGATGCCGGTGAAGGCGGCGAAGCCGCCGAGCATCACCGCATTGGGCAGCGGCCGGCCGAGATGCTCGAGCGCGATCGCGGTCGCCGGCACGGTCATCTGCCGATCCCGGCGGAACCGTTCGGTGACCTCGGCGATGCCGAGGTCGTCGAGGCTGCGGCGGCTGTTGATCAGCACGTAGCCGTCGGCATCGAGGCCCTGGAAGACGTCGACCTGGTGCAACAGGGTGGGGTCCTGGACCAGGAGCACGTCCGGGGCCAGGATCGGCTCGCGCAGCCGGATCGGCTGATCGTCGATGCGGCAGAAGGCGACCACCGGTGCCCCTGTCCGCTCCGAGCCGAAGCTCGGGAAGGCCTGGGCGTGGCGGCCCTGCTCGAACGCGGCGACGGACAAGAGTTCCGCCGCCGTGACGACCCCCTGACCGCCCCGCCCGTGAATCCGAATTTGTAGCATACGTGGCCTCTCCTGCCGAGGGCTAGCGTTGCCGAGAACGGACGCACTCTAGGCGCTTATCCGACCACACGTTTTGATGCACATCAAGGATGGTCGGCCGATCCGGTCGATCGCGGCAGAATTCCGCCGTCCGCTCGCTCAGGCGAGGCTCTCGATCTCGGCGATCAGCTGGTCGGTGGTGCGCATCCGGCAGTAGTGGCCGGCCATGGCCTCGATCGACCGGTGGTGGCCGGCTGCGGTCTCTGCGGCACAAGCGTCCTCGATCTGCGTCACGAGAAAGCCGCGATCGGCGGCGTCGCGCACCGCCGATTCGACGCACTGGTCGGTCATGACACCGTACATGACGAGGTAGTCGATGCGCAGGTTGCGCAGCACGTAGTCGATATTGGTGGCGTTGAAGATCCCGGACGCGGTCTTCGGGATAACGATCTCGTTCGCCAGCGGTGCCACCTCGGGGATGACCTGCGCCTCCCAGGAGCCTTTGGGGTGATGGATGCGCGAGATCTTGTGATCGAGGCTGCGGTCGCGGCCGTCCTGGGTCAGGCTCTCGATCACGGTGAAGATCACCTCGATGCCGTGCTTTCGGGCGGCGGCCTGGAGCCGCTGCTGGTTGGGCAGCACGATGTCCGCCAGCCGCTCGAGGAAATCGCGATGGCGGGCTTCCTCGGCGGCCCCGGCCCGCGCCCGGGCGAGCCGTTCCGCACTGTACTCGGCATTCTGCATGTCGATCGAGAGCAGCGCCGTGCGCCCGGGCTCGATCGGTCGTTCGCGATAGGCGCCGCCCGGCGCGTCGATCGGTGGCAAGGCTGGGCTCATTCTGGGGGCTCCGTTCGAGGGTCGGGGACGCTCGTCGTTATCTGTGTTACCAGATGTGCGGATTTCGGGCAGATCGAAATGTCGGGCACGGCGATTGCAGCCGCGCGGCAGGGAGGCAGGCCTTGACGTCAGCCGTAGAGCAGCAGCCTTCGACGCTGGTCGATCGGATCACCGCGGCCATGCCGTCCTTGACCAATGCCGAGCGGCGCGCCGCCCACGCGCTGCTCGCCCGCTACCCGACCACGGGGCTCGACACGGTCGGGCTGTTCGCCGAGCGGGCCGGGGTGAGCGGGCCCACGGTGCTGCGCTTCATCGGCAAGCTCGGCTTTGCCGGCTATCCCGAGTTCCGCCGGGCGCTGCACCAGGAGCTCGAGGCCATGGCGGCGTTCCCGCTGACCCGGCCGCCGGCGGTCGGCAGCGCCGCTGCGGATCGGGCCGCACTGGCCGAGCGGCTGGCCGCACTGCTCCGGGAGTCGGTGCTGATGTGTCAGCCGGCCGAGCTCGACCGGCTCTTGGCCCTGCTCGCCGACGAGCGCCGCAACATCTACATCCTCGGCGGCGACTTCACCGAGGCGGTGGCCCGGCATCTGGAGTTCCATCTGCGCAAGCTGCGCCGGCACGTGCAGCTGCTCGATCACGACCTCGTCCGCCGCGCCGACGTGCTCGCCGATCTGCGCCGCACCGATGTGCTGATCGTCTTCGACATCCGCCGCTATCAGCGCGACACGGTGACCACCACGCGGCTCGCCCGGGCGAGTGGGGCGGCGACCGTGCTGTTCACCGATCAGTGGATGTCCGAGGCGGCGGATGCCGCCTCCATCGTCTTCCGCTCGCGGGTCGACGGGCCGTCGCGCTGGGACAGCCTGGTCGGCATGCTCGGGCTGATCGAGCTCGTCGTGCACGCCTTCGACGAGCGCGTCTGGCCCAAGGCGCGGCCGCGAATCGAGGCCATCGAGCGGTCGAAGAAGGCGCTTTCGGCCACCGACGGCACCGGCAACGGCCGACGTGCCGATGGTTCTCACGTTACGGATTGACCGGCTGAAACGAACTCCGTAACCGTGAAAGCCGAGGAAACGCCGTGCCGCGGCCCCTTCGCGGGCAGCGCATCATCCGGAGCCGACCATGACCTCCGGCGCCGCTCTCGTTTTTCGTGTGGAGGGCCTGTCGAAGCGGTTCGGCGGCTTGCTGGCCCTCGACGACTACCGGCTCGAGCTGGAGGAGGGGGCGATCCTCGGCCTGATCGGCCCGAACGGTGCGGGCAAGACGACGGCCTTCAACCTGCTCTCCGGCGTGCTGGCGCCGACCGGCGGCCGCATCCGCCTGCGTGGCGAGGATTTGACCGGTGCCGGGCCCGAGGCCTTCGCGCTTGCGGGGATCGGCCGCACCTTCCAGACCAGCCGGCTGTTTCGTGACCTCGCGGTCTGGGAGAATGTCGCGGTCGGGCTGCACATGCGCGAGGGGCCGGGCTGGCTCGCCACCGTGCTCGGCCTCCGGACGGCCCGCCGCAGCGAGGCCGCGATCCGTGCTGCGGCGCGTGATTTTCTGGCCCTGGTCGGCCTTGCCGATCACGCCGACCGGCGCGCGGGAGAGCTCGCTTACGGGCTGCAGCGCAAGGTGGAGATCGCCCGCGCCCTGGCGACCCGGCCCGCGGTGCTGCTCCTCGACGAGCCGGCGGCCGGCATGAACCCGGTCGAGACCGAGGCGTTGACGGCCACCCTGCGCGAGCTCGCCGCCGATGTTCGCGCACCTGCCGGGGCAGCCTTGACCATGATCGTGGTCGAGCACGACATGCGCCTCGTGATGTCGCTCTGCAGCCGCGTGCAGGTGCTGAACCGGGGTGTGCTGCTCGCCGACGACACGCCGGCGGTGATCCAGCAGGATCCGGCCGTGCTCGAGGCCTATCTGGGTCGCCGGCGGGCCGAGAAAGCGGTGGCATGCTGAGGCTCGAGGCGCTCGATGTCCGGCGCGGCCCGTCGCAGGTGCTGCACCGGGTCGACCTCGAGGTCCGGGCCGGCGAGATCGTGGCCCTGCTCGGCGCCAATGGTGCCGGCAAGACCTCGACCCTGCTCACCGTCTCCGGCCAGCTGCGGCCGAAGTCCGGCCGCTTGCTGCTCGAGCTCGACGGCAGCGTGCACGATCTGGCCGGGCTCGATCCGGCGGCGATCGTCGGTCTCGGCGTTGCCCACTGCCCGGAAGGCCGACAGGTGTTCGGCGGCATGACGGTCCTGGAGAACCTCAAGCTCGGGGCGTATCTGCGGCATGGCGCCGAGGTGCCGGCCGATCTCGAGGTGATGTTCGAGCTCTTTCCGATCCTCGCCGAGCGGCGACACGGCCTCGCCGGGCAGCTGTCCGGCGGTGAGCAGATGATGCTGGCGATCGCCCGCGCCTTGATGTCCCGGCCGCGGCTGCTGCTGCTCGACGAGCCGTCGCTCGGCCTCGCCCCGCAGCTGGTCGAGCAGATCTTCGCCACGATCGAGGAGATCCGTGCCGGCGGCACCACCGTGCTGCTGGTCGAGCAGAACGCCAGCCTCGCGCTCGAGCTGGCCGATCGGGCCTATGTGCTGGAGAGCGGTACGGTGCACCTCGAGGGGCCGGCAGCACAGCTCGCCGCCGATCCCCGGGTGCGTGAGGCCTATCTCGGCCTGCGGCCGGCGAGCGCGGAGGCGGTCCCTTGAGCGGCGGCTACATCCTCCAGCAGCTGCTCAACGGCTGGGTGCTGGGCTCGCTCTATGCGATGATCGCCGTGGGGTTCTCGATGATCTACGGCATCGTCCGGCTGATCAACTTCGCGCATGGCGACATTCTCATGGTCGGGGCCTTCACCGCCCTGGCACTTTTGACGGTGTTCGACATGCCGCTCTGGTCGGTGATCCTCTCGGTGCTGACGCTGGGGGCGATCCTCGCCATGGTGATCGATCTCGTGGCCTTTCGCCCGCAGCGCTCGGCACCGCAGGTCAACGGCTTCATCACCTCGCTCGGCGTCGCCATCCTGATGCAGAACCTGGGGGTGCTGTTGCTCACCGGGCAGCCGCGGCCGTTCAACCTGCCGCCCTGGGTCAAGGGCAATCTCGATGTCCTGGGGGCGCGGATGACCGTCCTCGATCTTTTGATCGTGATCCTTACCGTCGTCGTGCTGGCGTGCCTCGTGCTCTTCGTCCGGCACAGCCGGCTCGGCATGGCGATGCGCGCGACGGCCGAGAACCCGCTCGCCGCCAGCCTGATGGGCATTCGCGTCAACCGGGCGATCGCCACCGCCTTCGCGCTCGGTGGGGCGCTCGCCGGGCTCGCCGGCGTGCTCTGGGCGGGCCGGGCCGGGCAGATCGACCCGCTGATGGGTTTCTTGCCGGGTCTCAAGGCGTTCGTCGCGGCGGTGATCGGCGGTGTCGGCAGCCTGCCGGGTGCCGTGCTCGGCGGCTTCGTGCTCGGTTTTGCCGAGGTCCTCTTCGTCGGGCTCCTGCCGCCGCTCTACGGTGCCTATCGCGACGCCTTCGTTTTCGGTCTTTTGATCCTCATCCTGTTGCTGCTGCCCAACGGCCTGCTCGGCCGGTCGCAGGAGGAGCGGGCTTGAGCCTCGAGCGGCATCACCTCTTCTGGGCCTTGCTGGTCCTCGCCGCGGTGGCGATCGCCGCCGGTGGCGAAGCCTATCTCAGCGGCTACGGCCGAACCGTGCTCGGCTTCGCCGGCATCTACGCCATCCTCGCCGTCAGCCTGAGCTTCTCGAACGGCCTGACGGGCCTCTTCTCGCTCGGCCATCCGGCCTTCATGATGGTCGGCGGCTATATCGCCGCGATTCTCACCTTCCCGGTCAGCCGCAAGGGCTTCATGCTGCCGGACCTGCCCGGGTGGCTGGCGACGGTCGAACTCTCGCTCTTGCCGGCAACACTGGTGGGCGGGCTGGTCGCCGCCCTGGTCGCCGTCGTTGTCGGTTTTCCGGTGCTGCGCCTGCGCGGCCACTATTTGGCGGTGGCGACGCTCGGGCTGATCATCGTGCTGCGCGTGGTGATCAACAATGCCGACGGCCTGACCCGGGGGGCGCTCGGGCTCAACGGCATCCCGAGGCTCACCGATCTCTGGTGGATTCTGTTCTGGCTGGCGATCACGATCGGGGTCTGCTGGCGGCTCAAGCATTCCTCGGTCGGGCGCAGCCTGATGGCGATCCGCGAGAACGAGATGGCCGCCGCCTGCATGGGCGTCAGGCGCGCCCGATCCAAGCTCGTCGCGTTTGCGCTGGGTGCCTTCTTCGCCGGCGTGGCGGGAGCGCTCTGGGCGCATCTTTTGACCAACCTGACGCCCAACTCGTTCGGTCTGGCGCTCGCCTTCATGCTGGTCGTGATGGTGGTGATCGGCGGCAGCGGTAGCCTGACAGGTGCCGTCGTCGCTGCCGTCGCCATCATGCTGTTGCGCGAGGCGCTGCGCCCGCTCGAGCAGACGGCCAATGCCTACGGGCTCGTCCAGATCATCATCGCCCTGATGCTGATCGGCACGCTGTTGCTGCGGCCACAGGGGTTCTTCGGCAGTGCCGAGCCCCGCTGGCTGCGCCCCGGCAAGGCCGCAGTCGAACCTGAAGGACCGGCAGCCGCCGATCCTCGGCACCGCCGGGCCATCGCACCGGCGGACAACTGAGAGAAGGAGGTCGAAAATGCAGAGGAGACACTTGCTGACCGCGAGCGCCATGGCCCTGGTCTCGGGCATCGGCGCCGGCCAAGTCGTGGCCCAGGAGGAGCCGATCCGGGTCGCTGCCCTCTATTCGCTGACCGGTGGGCTGTCGTCGCTCGACGGCCCGTCGCTGAAGGGGGCGGAGCTGCACGTGGCACAGATCAACGAGGCGGGCGGGGTGCTCGGCCGGCCGCTCGAGCTCGTCGTCTTCGACACGAGGACCGACCAGCAGGTGACCGCCACGGCGGCGCAGGAGGCGGTGTCCTCGGACATCGTCGCCGGCTTCGGCCAGTCCGACACCACCTTCGTGATGGCCGCCGCGCCCACCTTCCAGGAGGAGGGCATCCCGTTCGTCACCTCGGGGGCCACCCATCCGATGCTGCCGCAGTGGGTCGGCGAGAACATGTTCATGACCGCCTTCGGCGACGACGATCAGTCCTACGCCATCGCCGATTACGCCTACGACACGATGGGCCTGCGCCGGGTCTATGTCTGGACCGACAACTCGATGGATTTCACCCGGGCGCTGACGCAGTTCTTCGTCGAGCGGTTCACCGAGCGTGGTGGCGAGATCATCGACGAGGACTTCTTCATGATGGGCGATACCGACTTCTCGGCGCAGATCGCCCGCCTCGAAGCCGTCGAGCCGACGCCCGACGGGGTGTTCATCTCGGCCATCCCGAGCGAGGCCGGTCTCTCCGTGCGGCAGATCCGCGAGGCCGGCATCACCATGCCGATCGTCTCCGGCGACGGCTTCGACACCCAGCTCGTCGCCACCGTCCCGGGGCCGGACCTGGCCAACGACGTCTTCTTCTCGACCCACACCTACCTCGCCGACGACCGGCCGGAGGTGCAGGCGTTCATCGACGACTACAACGAGATGTACGGCAATCCGCCGGAGAACTCGTTCGCCCCCTTGGGCTACGACGCGATCGGGCTGATCGTGAACGCCATCGAGACTGCCGGGGCGGCCGAGCCCGCGGCGATTCGCGAAGCACTGGCGGCGACGCGCGACTATCCGGCGGTCACCGGCACCATCTCCTACACCCGTGAGACCATGGTGCCGCCCAAGCCGGTCTCGATCATCTCGGTGCACAGCGCAGAGTTCAACGTCGAGGAAATCTGGCGCCCCGAGTAGGGCACCTCTCGACCAGGGCGGCACCGGTCGCCGCCCTGGCCCTTTGCCGATCCGCCGAATGCCGGAAGCGAGAAGAGAGCCATGACGTCGACCAGTGACAGCGTCCCGAGCGCCGCCGAGGACTTGATCCAGATCTGCTGTTGCGACATCGCCGGGCAGGTGCGCGGCAAGGGCTTCCCGGCGAGCCGCCTCGAGCAGCACCGCCGCTTCGGTGTCGGCTGGACGCCCACCAACATCATGATCAACTGTCTGGGCGGCATTCCGGCGACCCCGTTCGGGCCGCGCGGCGATCTCTATCTCGTCCCGGTCGAGGGCGGCGAGGTGGTGCTCGATTTCGCCGACGGCACGCCCGTCGAGCGCTGGTTCATCGGCGACATCCTGAACCTCGACGAGACGCCCTGGGACTGCTGCCCCCGGGCCTTCCTGCAGCGGGCGCTGGCCGAGTTGGAGAACCGGGCCGGGCTCCGGCTCAAGGCCAGCTTCGAGCACGAGTTCCATCTCGCGGGCGCGCATCACCGCAGCGGCGACTCTTATGCCTTGAGCTCGTTGCGCAGTGTCGCCCGCTTTACCCGCGAGATGGTTGCCGCCCTGCGCGTCAACGGCCTCGAGCCCGAGACGTTGCTGCCGGAATACGGCCCGCGGCAATACGAGATCACGCTGCGCCCGGCGATCGGCGTCGAGGCGGCCGACCGGGCGGTCAAGCTGCGCGAGATCAGCAAGGCGGTCGCCGATCGGCACGGTCTGGTCGCGAGCTTCGCGCCGGTGGTCACCCGCGGCATCGTCGGCAACGGCGTGCACATCCATTTCAGCCTCCAGGAGCTCGACGGCACGCCGGTCAGCTACGACCGGGACGCGCCCGGCGGCCTGGCGGCGACCACGGCCGCCTTCGCCGCCGGCATCCTCCGCCACGTGCGGGCGGTCTGTGCCGTGACCGCCCCCAGCCTGTTGTCCTACGAACGGCTGCGGCCGCATGCCTGGTCGGCCTATTGGGGCAATCTCGGCCAGCGTGACCGCGAGGCGTTGTTGCGCATCTGCCCGTTACCGGCCGCCGCCGACATCGATCCCGCCCCGCGCTTCAATCTCGAGTTCCGGGCTGCCGATGCCGCCGCCAGCCCCTATCTCCAGCTCGGCATGCTGGTCATGGCGGGGCTGCAGGGGATCACCGACGGGCTGCCGCCTCCCGCCCTCCACGACGGCGATCCGGAGGAGCTCAGCGCCGACGAACGGCTGGCCCTGGGCATCCAGGATCTGCCGCGCAGTCTGGAGGAAGCCTTGCAGGCGCTGGACGAGGATGACGTGGCCAAGGGCTGGCTGGGGCCGACGCTCGCCGATGCCTATCTGATGCACAAGCGCGGCGAGATCGGCATGCTGCAGGGGCTGGATGCCGACGAGATCTGCCGCCGCTACGCCGAGGCCTATTGAGGACGCCTGCCATGCAAGCCGCCCCGAGCGTCGCCGTGAGCCCGCTGCTCGGCCCCGACGATCCGCCACCGGTCGGCATCCTCAACGAGGGTTCGGCCAGCCGGTTCTTCTTGATCTGCGATCACGCCGGCAATGCCGTGCCGCGCCGCCTCGGCCGGCTCGGCCTGCCGCAGGCCGAACTCGACCGGCATATCGGCATCGATATCGGTGCGCTCGGTGTCGCCACGAGCCTCGCCGAGCGGCTGGGGGCGACACTGATCTTTCAGCGCTATTCGCGGCTGCTGGTCGATTGCAACCGCCAGCCGCACGGTCCGACGGCGATGGCCGAGGTCGCCGACGGCACCGCGGTGCCGGGTAATCGCGGGTTGGATGCCGCCGCCCGCGAGGCGCGCATCACCGAGGTCATGAACCCCTACCACGAGGCGATCGCTGCCGGGCTCGACGCGCGCGATGCCAGGGGTTTGCCGACCTTTCTGGTTGCCGTGCACAGCTTCACCCCCCGCCTGCTGAGCCGGCCCGCCGACCGCCCCTGGGCGATCGGCCTCTGCTGGGGGCCGAACGACCGCTTTTCGCGGCACACGCTCGAGCATCTGGCCGACGACGACCGCGACCTCGTGATCGGCGCCAACCAGCCCTACACGGTCGACATGGTGCACGACTACTCGATCCCGGTGCACGGCGAGGACCGCGGCCTCGACTACCTCGAGATCGAGCTGCGCCAAGATCTCGTCGCCGAGGAAGCCGCACAGAGCGCCTGGGCCGAACGGCTGGCCCGGGTGCTGAACCGGGCGGCCGACAGCTATCGACTGCTGCCGCGGCCCGGTCCCCGTCCGGGCGGCCCGTCGTGACCCGTGCCACCTGGCCGAGGCGGGGGGCGCCGCTCGAGCCCGCGGGCACCGCCCTTCTCGTCATCGACGTGCAAAAGGGCATCCTCCAGCCGGCGGCGGCGGCGCAGCGTCCCTGGTTCTACGCGACCGCCACCGAGACGGCGGTCCCGAATATTCGCCGGCTCCTCGACGCGGCCCGTGCCTCGGGGGTCGAGGTGATCTACACGGTGATCCAGAGCCTGACCCGGGACGGGCGCGACCGCAGCATCGACTACCAGGAGACCGGCTTTCATTTTCCGCCGGGCAGCCGCGAGGCCGAGGTGTGCGACGCGGTGCGGCCCATGTCCGACGAGATCGTGCTGCCCAAGACCTCGTCGAGCCTCTTCAACTCCACCATATTCGCGTATTTGCTCCGCAACATGGGCCTCGATACGGTGATCGTCACCGGCTTTTTGACCGACCAGTGCGTCGATCACACCGTGCGTGACGGTGCCGACCGCGGCTTTCGCATGATCTGTGCGACCGATGCCTGCACCACCGACACGGCGGAGCGGCACGCAGCCGCCCTCGCCGCGTTCAAGGGCTATGGGCGGCAAATGACGACGACGGCGATCGTCGACGCACTCCGCAGGGCGTGAGCGGCAGCGATCGTGTCGATGGACGGCACGGTCGTCGCGCCGCGATTTTTGCGCTCGATCAATGACGGGTTGTTTCGTTCTGCATAGGCTTTGCGTTCAGATTGGATCCTGATCCGAGGGCACGCCGATGGACCGGTTCTACGCGCGCTGGCTCGGGGCGACCGAACGACAAGCCGAGGCCGACGCCGAGATCGTCTATCGAGAGAACTATTCCCGCGAGATACGGCTGCGCGAGATCGATAGGAACGAAGCGGTCTGATCGCCGGCCACGAGCACCGACGATCGCGCGCCCGTCTCGCCGGGCAAACGGGCTCAGGTGACGGGCGGCGGGCCGGGAATCGACGGCTTTGTCACGGTCTTGCCACATGGCGGTCGTAGCCGGATCGCTTCGCGGTCGCTCGAGGTCGAGCGACTGCGGTCGGCCGGGATCATCGGCGACGAGGGAGAAGCTCATGGAAAAGGCGCAAGCGGTCGCTGCGCTCGGGCATTCCGGGCTGCTGGCGCCGGCGCGAATCCGTGCCGCACTCGCCGCCAACGATCGCCTGAAGTTCACCTTGACGGTACTGCAGGCGGCAGCGTCACGGGCCGGCGATCCCGCCTCGGCACCCCTGGACCTGCGCCGCGACTATGCCGCGGCACGGATGGAAGCCCCTTGGCTGTTGGAAATCCCGGCGTCTGCCTGGTCGCGCGACGGCGAGCTGCACCACGACGACCTGGCCAGACTGGGCGAGCTCTTGCGGGCCGATATCCAGCTCATGGCGCGCCCGCTCGAAGACAGCGACACGGCCGCACATCGCGCGTTGACCGAACGCGTGAGCACGTGGTGCGAGTGGTTGGCGGAGCGGCGGGCCGGGGCCCTGTCGCAAGCCGAGATCACGCTGCTGACCAGCGGCAAGCGGGGCGGCGAGGACAGTTTTCATCTGCTCGTGATGGATCTGCACAAGGCCCTCAACCGGCTCGCCGCCGAGGTGTCGAGCGAGACGATCGACGGTGCCCATGCCTGGAGCCTCGAGCCCGCCGACCGGCCGCGGGTGGCCGCCTTCATGCGCGGGCTGAACCGCACGCGCGGGTTGAAGTTCGATCATCCGGGCCTCGACACGGCGGCCACCCGCGACGACACGCGCCTGTTGATCCAGAACGACATCGGCACCAACGATGCCCATGTCCTGGTGATCCAGGTCGAAGACGCGTGCATTACGCTCACCTACGCCGACCTGCACGACCGCCGTTTCGCTTTCTTTCAGGGCCTGCTGGCGGCAATCGGTGCCGTCTGGTCGGACGTGCACGCGCGCACGACGGCCGGCCTCAACGCGGGCCAGGACTACGTCATCGGCACGGCCCGCTTCGACTGTGCCGACGAGCCGGCGTTGCTGGCGGCCCTCGAAGGCCTCGGTGCCCGCATCGTCTTCCTCATCGACTGGAACCGGGCGCGCAAGCGTCTGAATCGGCTCGTCAACAACGCCATCGCGGTCGAGGTCTTGGGCGAGACGGCGAGGCTCGAGGTCGGGCATATGGGCTGGCTGCTCGCCGGGGCCGAACGGCTGGTGTTCGCCGCGATGGAAGCGCTCGGGCCCGACTATTTCCGCCTCGGCGATCGGCTGCACACGGTCCTCGGTGCCGCCGAGGCGCGCGCCTTCCTCGTCGAGGCGCTGTCGCTGGCGACCGCCGGCATGCAGGCGGGTCGGGCGCAAGTGCAGATCGAGGATCGGACCCGTCTCTTGCTCGCCCGCTACATGGCGCGGCACCACGACGAGTTCGCCGCCTTGCAGGAACATGCCGCCTACTGCCATGCGCTGGCCGAGAACCTGCGCGACGCCCTGGCGCATCGCCACGAGAGCGACCTCGAAGCCGCCCGCAAGCTCGCCGAGCGGGCGCAGGGCTGGGAACGCAGTGCCGATCAGCTGGTGATCCGGCTGCGCGAGGAGTCGGCCCGCAACCCGCATCGCAGCAGCTTTCTGCGGGTGATCGAGCATGCCGACGACGCGGCGGACGCCTTGGAGGAGGCGGCCTATCTCTTCTCGCTGATCGCCGAGGGCCGGCACCGGGGCTGGACCGACGACATTCGCGGTGGCCTGTCGCGTCTCGCCGGGCAGGTTCTCGAGGCCGTGCAGGATCATGTCCGCGTGGTCGCCATTGCCCGAGCACTGTCGGAGGAGAGCACGGCCGAGGACGAGGCCGCGTTCCTCTCCACCTGCTGGCGCGTGGTCGATGCCGAGCGTGCCTGCGACGCCCTGACCCGCGAGGTGCGCCGCCTCCTGGTCGGGGGGATCGAGGATGCGGCGACCCTGCAGCTCGCCACCGATTTCGCCGTGGCCCTCGAGCAGAGCACCGACGCGCTGTTGCGCACCGGTCATGCGCTGCGCGAGTTGGTCCTCGCCCGGATCGGTGTCGATCGGCGTGGCAGGTTCGCGTGACCGGCTCGGGTGTTCCGGCCCCGGATCGCCGATGCGTCTATCTGATCGCGGACGCGCGGCCGCTCGACGCCGGCGCCACACCCGAAGCCCTCGGCTTCAAGGCCTACAATCTCGCACGGTTGGCGGCGATCGGCCTGAAGGTGCCGCCGGCCTTCGTCCTCGGCACCGGCTATTGCGCCGGGCCCGAGGCGGTCACGCCCGCCTTGTGGGGTGCCGCCCTGGCCGAGTTGGAAGCCGCCGCCGGTGCCGCGCTCGGCGATCCGCGCCGGCCCTTGCTCCTCTCGGTCCGCTCGGGTGCGCCGGTCTCGATGCCGGGCATGATGGAGACGATCTTGAACATCGGCCTCACCGACACGACCCTGCCGGGCATGATCCGGCAGACCGGCAATCCGCGGCTCGCCTTCGATGCCTATCGGCGGCTGATCGCCGGCTACGGTGCCGTGGTGGCGGGGATCGACGCCGGCGCCTTCGATGCCGATCTCGACGCCGTCAGGGGCGGCGAGCCGGAACGCAGTCTCGACTTCGCGGCCCTGCACGAGCTGACCGCGCGGCATCGGGAAACCTACCAACGGCTGGCGGGTGACGACTTTCCGCAGGACGCCCGGGTGCAGCTGCAGCAGGCGATCGCCTCGGTTTTCCGCTCGTGGTCGAGCGCCAAGGCCGAGACCTATCGCGCCTTGCGCCATCTCGCCGATGACATGGGAACAGCGGTGACCGTGCAGCGGATGGTCTTCGGCAATGCCGGCGGTCTGTCGGGTGCGGGTGTGGGCTTCACCCGCAACCCGAGTGACGGCAGCCCCGAGCCCTGGATCGATTTTCTGTTCAACGCGCAGGGCGAGGACGTCGTCAGTGGGAGGCGAACGGCCGAGGGGCAGAGCAGCCTCGCCGCGGTTGCGCCCGGGGTCTGGCAGGAGCTGGTCGCGGCGACACCGCTCCTGGAACGGCAGTTCGGCGATATGCAGGATTTCGAGTTCACCGTCGAGGAGGGCACGCTCTTCTTCCTGCAGACGCGCGAGGGCAAGCGCACGCCGTTGGCCGCGGCACGGATCGCCCTCGACCTCGCCGATGCGGGGCTGATCTCGGTCGAGACCGCGAGGCGGCGCACGGCCGAGCTCACCGATGCCGACCTCGCGACCGAGCCCCTCGCCCTCGACGACGCGGCCGCAGCCGAGCCGCTCGGCCGCGCCGTGACCGCGTCGGGCGGGGTGGTGAGCGGCGAAATCACCTTCGACGAGGCCGGCGTGCGTGCCCGCAAGGCTCGAGGGGCGACCGTCGTCCTGGTCCGTCGCGATGCCGAAACGCGGGATATCGCAGCCCTCGACCTCGCCGACGGGCTGTTGACCTCCCACGGTGCCCGCCCCTCGCATCCCGCGG
>Ga0081535_100078_pt1 | contig 89081 bp, 84 predicted proteins | sample HotLakmasection3_FD_71020 | JGI IMG/M metagenome (GOLD analysis project Ga0081535, IMG submission 71020) | Hypersaline microbial mat communities from Hot Lake, Washington, USA - Section #3 (SPADES assembly) (version 2) | ecosystem: Environmental > Aquatic > Non-marine Saline and Alkaline >... | reverse complement strand
GCCTCGAGCTCGGCGCGCGGCAGGTCGGACAGGGACAGTTTCTTCGACGACGACATACCGAACTATGTCGCCGCCATCGTGCCCCGCCTCAACCCAGGCAACCCTGCTCTGCCCGGATTTTTGCCCCTCGTACGATGAATGCTTCTCCGAAGGTAGTAGGACGCGTTAATGCGCTGTTAAGATCGTGCCATTACCTTCGAATGGCAACGAGGCGGTGCACGCGAGTAGTCGACAGGACATGAACAACTTTCTAATCGGCAGAGACGCCGCCCCGAAAAAACCTGTAGATTGGAAAGGAGATCCTGCAGTGCCTTCTGAAGCCCGGTACATTGTCTTTTCAAGGGTGGAGCTGACCGCGGCGATCCGGCAGTATTTTGCCAAGACGGGGCGCGGCCTGCCGATCGGGCAGTGCCGGAAGCTTCATCTCTCGATCGAAGCAAGCATCGTCGCGCACCTAGAGATTGTCGAGGACCGCAACGACCGTATCCATGAAATACCCGTTGACAGCGACCAGGTCATGTCGGCGCTGATCCTTTATTGCAAGGATGAAGGCATCCCTCTGCCACTTCATGCGACCAAGGTGCTTCAGATGGCCGGCTCCAACATTTGTCTGTATATTCTGAAGAACTTGCCGGCAGCGGTCGCGCCGGCAGGCGGGGCGCTGCAGGTGGCGTGACCGGCATTGCTCGTGACCGCGATCGGGAGGGAGGCATGACATGAACGGGATGGCCGAGCCGCGTCTGGATCGTTTCGTCGCCTTCTCGTTCTGCTGGGCGCGGATCGTCATCGAGCTGGACGAAAAGCAGCGCGTCAGCTTTGCCGAGAGCCTGACCGGCGACGTGCTGGGAGTCGGCGCGGCCGCGCTCGCCGGAAAACCGGTCCACGAGCTCGTCCACGAGGAGGACCGGGCGCTGCTGCACAACGTCTTGAACGTCGTGCACGATCACGGCCGCATCCAGAACGTCGACGTGCGGTTCCGGGACGGGGCCGGTGCGCCGGTGCCTGTCACGCTCGCCGGGCACTATCTGGGCGGCGGGTACCGGAAATATTATCTCGCCCTGCAACCCAAGCAGGGCGCCGACCCGGCCGGTGCGGCGACCGCGGACGGGCGGACGGAGGACGGCCTGTACGAGGCGCGCGCCTTTACCGAGGCGGCGCGGATCTGCTTCGACCGGGCGCGCGACGCGGCGACGTCCGGCAGACCGGGCGCGGCCGACCCCAGGCTGTCGTTGCTGTCCGTTCCGGGCCTGAGCGACGCCGGCGAACGGCTGAGCGAGTCGCAGCGGAGGAACCTGAACAGCGTCATGGCTTCGCTGTTGCGCGGCTATTCGGCGAACGGCGAGACGGCCGCCCGTTTCGCCGACGATCGCTACGGGCTGGTGCACGACGCCGCGGTCGACGTCGATCAGGTCAAGCAGGGACTGGCCGAGGTCCTGCGCTCGCTCGACCCGGCCGGCGACGGCACCGTCGAGGCCGCGACGCTTTCGGCCGGCCCCGACGTGTCCGAGCAGGACGTCGCCACGGGACTGGTCTATGCCATCAACGAGTTCCAGAAGACCAACCGCACCGGCCTGACGATCACGCACCTGGGCGACAACCTGGGCCGCCTGGCGAAGAAGGGCGTCGGCCATCTGGTCGGGTTCAGGCACATCATCAGGAACTCGCAGTTCGACATCGCGTTCCATCCCATCATCCGCGTCGCCGGCGGCGCGATCCACCACTACGAGGCCCTGGCCCGGTTCCACGGCCGGCACGGCGAGAGCCCGTACCGGTACATCACCTTTGCCGAACAGACCGGCCTGATCATCGACTTCGACCTCGCCATGACCGGGAAGGCCCTGGACTGGATGGCGCGGTCGCACGACCCGACCCTGCGGCTTGCGGTCAATGTCTCGGGCAAGTCGATCACCAGCCCCCAGTTCGGCGGCCGGCTGCTCGGCCTGCTCGACGCTCATCCCTGGGCGCGAAACCGGCTGATGTTCGAGATCACCGAGTCCTTCCAGATCGACGACCTCACCGCCGCCAACCAGCTGATCCAGCAGTTGCGGAAGGCCGGATACGCGATCTGCCTGGACGACTTCGGCGCCGGAGCGGCGAGCTTCAAGTACCTGAACATGATCGATGTGGACATCGTCAAGTTCGACGGCTCGGCGATCCGCAACTCGCAGGCGGTCGCCAAGGGGCCGGCCTTCCTCAGGGCGTTGACCACGCTGTGCCACGATGTCGGCGTCGAATGCGTTGCCGAAATGATCGACAACGAGGACATGCTGGCGTTCGTCAAGGACTGCGGCATCGACTTCGTGCAGGGCTACCTGTTCGGCAAGCCGTCAAAGGACCCGTCCTGTTTTGCGAACCCGGCCGTCGTGACGGCCGGCACGGCGGCGCCCGGGACCGGCCTCGCCCGGGCGGCGTGCGCCTGAGGGCGGCCCCGCGAACGACATGACATGGAGAGCGACATGGCCGCGGAGTTGAGGTACATCCTGTTTTCGCCTGCGGAGGTGGCCCAGGCCCTGACGTACTTCTATGAGCAGGCGGCCATGAAGCTGCCCGACGGGATCATTCACGACATCGAGCTGTCGAGCACCGACGGGGTCACGGCGTCGTTCAAGGTCAGGAAGAACGTGTACGGGACCATCGTGCCCGTGGAGGTCGACGAAGACCGGCTGCTGAACGCGATCGTCCTGTACTGCCGCCGCCAGCGCGTCTGCCTGCCGCGCGTCGCCATCAAGTCGCTGGACGTCAACGAGGGCTACCTGGAACTCTGCGTGTCCATCGGCCTGCGCCCCGAACACCGCAGCCGGATTCGGCAGCTGCTGCCCTGCCCCTCCCGCAGCGCCCTGGCGGAGGCGTGAGCAGGACGCCGTCTACCGATCAGTTGACAGTTGGACCTTGCGATTTTAGGTGGCGCTGCTTATCATTTCTCATGCCTACGATCCTACGATGGAACGGCTTTCGGTTCTTTTTCTATAGTGCGGATGGTGGCGAACGACCCCATGTGCACATTAGAAGAGACCGTTGCGAGGCAAAGTTTTGGCTTGATGATGTAACGTTGGCAGATTGCCGACGGTTTTCAGAACATGAACTCCTGACATTGCATAGAAAAGTGCAAGAGCATCGGGAAATGTTCCTGGAGAGGTGGCATGAGCATTTTGGAGCATGAATCCGATCTGGATGCGGGCGAGCCCGTCGAGGTGCAATGCACCAACACCGACCTGATCGTGGAGTTGCGAGATGGCAGGGTCATCCGGACACCGTTGTGGTGGTATCCCCGACTGCTCAATGCAACAGCAGCACAACGGTCCCACTATGAGCTGTCCCCGTTCGGCGTCCATTGGCCAGAACTTGATGAGGACCTGAGCGTTGCCGGCATGCTCGGTGGGCGCAAGGCTCCTGGTGCTTTGCTTTCCTGAACTTGATCCTGGGTAAATCGTTTACGAGCGTTTCGGCCATAACTGCCTGGCCCATGCCAATTGTCATTCCCATAAACAACAGGTCGCAATCGTCGCTGCCATCAAGGGGCGGACGGAGCGTCGAGGCTCCGCAGCCACATCCCGCCGCCGCGTCCACCCGCATGTCCGTCTGCTGCATCTTGGCGATCAGTTTGACACGAGTCTCGGGGACACATCACTGAATTCGGCGACAGCCTTGTGCGCCTTCGGACGCGCGAGGGAATACCGTATTGTGTCCGCCGGACTCATGGGCTGGATCCGCATGCCGACGAGCCCGTCGCGGCGCAGTGCACCGACAGCGCCCTGAGCGTGCGGCAGTTCTCTATTCAAGTCTCCGGCCAGCTGCCTTCCTGCCAGTTCCGGGCGCCGTGGATAATGCGCAGCATGACGAGCTGTTGATCTCCGGCGCGGTCATGATCTATTGCATAAGCGATAATATAGGGCAGGTTTGGTACAACCTTCTCATAGGTCCCTGCAACCCGGCCTTGACGGCCGGTCGGCATTTCTGAAAGTCTGTTGATGGCCGCATGAATGCGCTGTGCCACGCCACGCGCGGCATGCGGATTATCCCGCGCAATGTACGAAATGATTTCAGCGTAATCGAAGCGGGCTTCCGCAGCCCAGGCAACCTGCACCTTCACCCCTGACGGGCAGCCTCGGCGCGGGCGACGATGGCGTCGATTTCGGCCATGACGTCCTCATGGGGGATCAGCCGGCCGGCCCGCATGTCGTCAAGGCCTTTATGGATGCCTTCAATGATCTTCAGTTCGCGATTGACATAGTCGGAGATCGCATCGCCTGCGATGGCGTCGCCACTCCTGTGCGTCTCGCGGGCCAAAGTCTCGAGTTTTCCTTTGATTTCTTCAGGTACCTGTACCGTCAACGTGGCTGTCGCCATTCTCCACCCTCTCGATCAGCTCCGGCAGCCGGGCCTGGGCGTCCTGCATGTCCACGATCGTCTCGGCCAACACGGCCTGACCCCAACCAATGGCCCTTCCGATAAACAATAGGTCGCAATGGTGGCTGCCATCAAGGGGCGGACGGAGCGTCGCGGCTCCGCAGCCTCACCCCGCCCTATCCACCCGCATGCCCGTCTGCTGCATCTTGGCGATCAGCTTGGCCTTGCCGTCGGTGATGGCGTAGATGTCGATGTCGTTGACGCACAGGGTGCGGCCGTTCTTGACGACGCGGGCGCAGGCGCGGATGCGGTCGCCCGTGCCGGGGGCCATGAGATTGATCTTGAACTCGACCGCCAGGATGTTGGCGCCGGGCGGGTACAGGCTGTACGCCGCATAGCCGCCGGCGTTGTCGCCCAGGATGGCCGGCACGCCGGCCTGCAGCACGCCGTCCTGCTGCGTGTAGGCGGGGTCGAACGGCATCTCCAGCTCGCAATAGCCGGGGCGCAGCACGGTCAGCTCGCAGCGCAGGGTCTGCATGATGCGCTGCCGGGCGAACAGCTCCCGGCAGCGGGCTTCCCAGTCGGGATCGGCGGGTTCGAACGCGGTCATGGCGGCTCTTGGGTCTGGCTTGGGGCTGGTGGGCGGGCAGCGGGGTGCACACGGCGCTGCCGGATCGTGTAGCCGATCCGCGGCGGCCGCGCATCCCCCTGATCGCCGGCCGCGCATACCGGGCCCGCGCGGCAACCCCATTGGCCGCCGCGCCGAACGGTGGCACAACGCCGGCGGCCCCGTCCGTCCGAAACCAGTCCGTCCGAAACCAGTCCGCCCGAAACCAGGAGCCCGCGTCCGGTGCAGCTGTCCGTCGTCATCCCGGTGCACAACGAGGCGGAGAACGTCGTTCCGCTCTGTCAGGAGATCGCCGCCGCGCTTGCGCCCGTCTGCGCCTACGAGATCGTGTTCGTCGACGACGGCTCGACCGACGGCACCGCCGAGGTGCTGGCGCCGGAGCGGACGGCGCGCCACGGCAGCGTGCGGGTGCTCCGCCATGCCCGCCGCAGCGGGCAGAGCGCGGCGATTCGCACCGGCGTCAAGGCGGCGCGGGCGCCGTGGGTCGCCACCCTGGACGGCGACGGCCAGAACGACCCGGCCGACATCCCGCGCCTGCTCGATCTGGCCTGGGCCGAGGGGCCGGAGGCGTCGCGCCTGGTCGGCGGCCTGCGGCTCAAGCGCCGGGACACCTGGTCGCGCCGCATGGCGACGCGAATCGCCAACGGCATCCGCCAGTCGCTGCTCAAGGACGGCTGCGCCGATACCGGCTGCAGCCTCAAGGTGTTCCGGCGCGACGCCTTCCTGGACCTGCCGTATTTCAGCAGCATGCACCGGTTCCTGCCGGCGCTGTTCCAGATGTACGGCCAACCGGCCACGTTCGTGCAGGTCAGCCACCGTCCGAGGCTGCGCGGCACCACGAAATACAGCAACGCCCGCCGGGCCCTGATCGGCATCGCCGACCTGCGCGGCGTGCTGTGGCTGAAGCGGCGGACGGTGCTGCCGGGCGCGGTGACCGAGGACTGACGGCCACACCTGTTGCCGGTTCGCGACGGGCGGTGGCTTTCGGCTTTACCGCAACGGCGGAATCTGCCATCCAGGGTGGACAGCGCGACGCCAGACCGGGCGACCGGAAAGACACCTCATGTGGTTCGAGCAGTTGATGTCATACTTCGACGGCATGCCCCCTAGCGAGATCATGTGGATCATCATCGGCCTGGTCGGCCAGTCCATGTTCTTCATGCGATTCTTTTTCCAGTGGCTGCACAGCGAGCGGGCCCGGCGCAGCGTTCTGCCCGAGATTTTCTGGTACTTCAGCTTCCTGGGCGGGGCCACGCTGCTCAGCTACGCCATCTACCGTGCCGATCCGGTGTTCATCATTGGCCAGTCCATGGGCCTGTTCGTGTATTCGCGAAACATCTACTTCGTCTGGCGTGAAAAGCGGGAGCGCACGGCGGACGCAGTGGGCACCTCGACCGCCGTATGACCACGGCCGTCGGCGCCGCCGCGGCCGGCGGCGTGCGCACCTACGGCGTGCTGGTCCTGCTCTGCCTGGCGCTGTTCCTGCCGGGACTGTTCACGATCCCTCCGATCGACCGCGACGAGGCCCGCTTCGCGCAGGCGACGCGGCAGATGCTCGACAGCGGCGAGTTCGTCGACATCCGCTTTCAGGACGAGCCGCGCCACCGCAAGCCGGTCGGCATCTATTGGCTGCAGGCCTGCAGCGTGGCGCTGTTCGCGGACCGGCACACCGACATCTGGGCGTACCGGCTGCCGTCGGTGGCCGGGGCGGTGCTGGCCGTGCTGCTGACCGCATGGGCCGGGCGACGGCTGTTCGACGCGGACACCGCACTGCTCGGGGCGGTCATGCTGGCCGGGTGCGTGCTGCTCGGCGTGGAGGCGCGCCATGCCAAAACCGATGCGGTGCTGCTGGCCTGCATCGTCGCCGCCCAGGCGGTGCTGGCGCGCGCCTGGCTGACGCCGGAGCGGATCGGCCGGTGGGGCGAGCCGCTGGCGTTCTGGGGGGCGCTCGGCATCGGCATCCTGGTCAAGGGCCCGATCGCGCCGCTGGTGGTGGCGGCGACGGCGGCCGTGCTGGTCGCCGTGGAGCGGCGGGCGCGCTGGCTGCTGGCGCTGCGGCCGGCGGCCGGGCTGGCCGTGGTGCTGGCGATCGTGGCGCCGTGGCTGGTCGCCATCGGACTGGAGACCGGCGGGGCGTTCTTCGAATCCTCGGTCGGCGGCGACCTGCTGGCCAAGGTGTTCGACGGCCAGGAGAGCCACGGCGCGCCGCCCGGCTATTACCTGGTCGCCTTCTGGGCGACGTTCTGGCCGTTCTCGCTGCTGGCGGCGCTGGCGGTGCCGTGGGTGTGGCGCCGGCGCCGCGACCCGGCCGTGACCTTCTGCCTGGCCTGGATCCTGCCGACCTGGCTGGCGTTCGAGCTGGTCGCGACCAAGCTGCCGCACTACGTGCTCCCGACCTTTCCCGCCATCGCCCTGCTGACTGCGGCGGCCCTGCGCGCCGCGCCCGTCGCGGCGCTGGCGGGCGGTTGGCGGCGCATTCCGCTGGCTGCGGCGGCCGCGGCGTGGCTGGCGGTGACGCTGGTCCTGGGGCCGGGGGTGGCCGTCCTGCCGTGGGCGCTCGGCGAGCCGGCCAGCGCCGGTGCGATCGTGCTCGGGGTCAGTGCGCCGGTGGCGGGCGTGCTGGCGCTGCGGCTGCTGTGGCGCGGCCGGACGGCGGCGGCGGTCGCCGGCCTGGTGGCGACGGCGCTGCTGGTGTACGTGTCGGCGTGCGCGTTCGTCTTTCCGCGGCTCGACGCGCTGTGGGTCGGCCGGCAGGCGGCCGAGGCCGTGGCAGCCGTACGTCCCTGCCCCGAGACGACGGTCGCCGCGACCGGCTACGAGGAGCCCAGCCTGGTGTTCCTGCTCGGCACCGAGACGCGCCTGGGCCCGCCCGCCGCCGCGGCCCGACACCTGCTGGACGACCGCTGCGCCCTGGCCCTGGTCGAACAGGACCAGGACCCGGCGTTCCGGACGGCGCTGACACAGGCCGGCGCGGCACCCGAGCCGCTGGCCACGGTCACCGGGATCAACTACTCCCGCGGCCGCACCGTGGAGCTGCACCTCTATGGTCTGGCGGAGCGGTGAGGCGGACGCGGCGCCGGGACCGGCCGTGCGGGCCAGCCACTGGCACCGCCGCGCGCCGGCCGCGGCCGCGGCGGCGGCGCTGTTCGTGGTGACGGTCCTGTACCTGTTCGTCGACCGGCCGCTGTCGGTCTGGCTGCGCGATGCGCCGGCCTGGCTGACCGATCTGTCCCAGACGGTCACCGCGGCCGGGGACTCGCGGTACACGCTGGTACCGCTCGCGCTGGCCGCGGCGGGGCTGCTCGCCGCGCGCCACGGCCTGCGCGCGGGCCGTGCGGCGGCCCTGTGCGGCTGGCTGGCCGGCGCGGCCGGGTTCCTGTTCGCGGCGGTGGCCGGGTCCGGCATCCTGGTCAACGTCGTCAAGGTGCTGGTCGGCCGGGCCCGGCCCAGGCTGCTCGACGAGGCGGGCGTGTACGGGTTCGACCCGTTCAGCGTCGGCTATGCCTGGGCGTCGTTCCCGTCCGGCCACGCCAACACGCTGGTCGCGCTCGCGCTCGCGCTGGCCTTCCTGGCCCCGCGCCTGGGTCCGGTGCTGCTGTCCGCCGCCGCCGTGCTGGCGCTGAGCCGCGTGGCGATCAACGCCCATTTCCTGGGCGACGTGGTCGCCGGAGCGGCGCTGGCGGCGGCGACGACGGTGTGGCTGCGGGCCCGGCTGGCCGACCGCGGCATCGTGTTCGTGCGCCGGGCCGGCGGGCGCATCGGTCTGGCGCCGCCGGGCCGGCGGCTGGTGCGCGCGGCCGGCCTGGCGCCGCGGCGCGCGAGGGAAGGATTGCCGTGCCGTCGCTGACCCTGCTCCCGCCCATTCGCCGAGTGCGACACCGTGGTGCCGGTGGTCGAGCGGCCGCATGCCGTGCCGGGCGCGCCGGTCCGTCGGTCAGTTCCAGACGGCCTGGTAGTACGCGTACTGCCGGTCGTGGGACTGCACCGGCACCAGGTGCATCATCACCCGGCCCAGCTTGTCGAGCTCGACCAGATAGGTGCCGGGGTTCAGCATGGGCTTCAGGGGGCCGCGGAACACCAGCGAGAACGGGTCGCGGAACTCGCCCGGGCGGCCGCCGCGCTCGAGCCCGTTGGCTTCCATCATGTCCAGCTCGAACGCGCCCCGGTTGGTCTGCACGCGCACCTTGGTCGTCACCGCCGGCCGGAAGTCCTTGCACTCCAGCTGGCTCATCAGCTTGTCCATGTCCTTCGGAATCATGGCCCGTTCGACTCCTCCCTGTCCGATCCGGCGGCGCCGCCTCCCGCGGCAAACCCAAACGCGACGATTCGGGCGGGAGTATACGGCATTTGGTACGAGGCCGGGCAAGCTGCGCGCGGAGCGTGCGTCCGGGACGGCCTGCGTCCTGGAGTGGCCCGGGGTCCTGACGGCCGGCCGCACTCCGAATCCGCCGCCTCGCCATGGCATCCTGCGCAAAAACGCGTACTGTGCCCGTCACGGACAGGCGGAAGGGGTGAGGCGGAGAGATGCGAACGTTTGCGGTTGCGGCTGCATTTGCGCTTTTCCTCGCGGGCGCGCCGGAGGCGCGAGGACAGCAGGGGGTGGAACAGGTTCTGGTCGAGCTGGTGTTCGGCCTGTCGTCGGACGACGGCAGCGGCGTCAGCGCGCAGGCGTGGGACGCCTGGGTCGCCGGCACGCTGGCCCCGGCCGTGCCGGGGTTCACGGCCATGGACTGCCACGGCGGCTGGCGGCAGGACGGCCGGCTGATCCGCGAGGCCTGCAAACGCGTGCTGATCCTGATCGAGCGGGCGGACACGGCCGCCCTGGCCGACGCCGTCGCGGACTACCGGCGCCGCTTCGACCAGCACTCCGTCCTCTGGCTGGAGCGGCCCTGCCCCGAAACCGCCTGCCGGTTCGAGTAGCCCGCCGGTTCGAGCCGGGGGTCATGCTCATGAAACCCCTCGGCGGATGCCCTCGCCGGACGTCCGGCACACGGGGGCTCTTCTTCCCAAATTGCTTCTCCGCACACGGCGCGGACGATCAACGTCACGCGGTGCAAAATCCGGTTTATGATCACGTTGGCCTGCACGTTATGTGATATCATGCCGTCGGTGCCGCTCGCCGGTTATCGGCGGCGGCCGGACGGGGAGTCCTTTTCATGTACAGTAGTGTGTTTCGCTCTCTCCTGGTCCTGACGGTCGTGACCGGGCTGGGCCAGGGCTGCGCCCTGCCGTTGCGGCTGGATGCGGTACCGGATGATCGGACCACCGAGGCGATCGTTCCCGGCATTCCGGAAGCACGCCTCTGGGTCGACGAGACTCCGGAACACCTGACCGCGACCGCCATCGCGGGCGGCATGCGCCAGCTCGCCTACTATCGCAGCACCGGGCGTACCGGCCCGCCGCCGCCGGCGTCGTTCCTCGCCGTTTCGGGCGGCGGCGAGGACGGGGCGTTCGGCGCCGGCCTGCTGGTCGGCTGGACCGAGGCCGGCACCCGGCCGAATTTCACCCTGGTCACCGGCATCAGCACCGGCGCGCTGACCGCGCCGTTCGCCTTCCTGGGTCCGGACTACGACGACGAGCTGCGCGCCGTGTACACCGGCATCACCTCCGTCGACATCTTCGAGCCGCGGGGCCTGAGCGCGGCGCTGTTCGACGACGCGATGAGCGACACCACCCCGCTGCGCCGCACCATCGCTCGCTTTGCCGACGAGGAGATGCTGCGCCGCATTGCCGAGGAGTACGAGCGCGGCCGCTTCCTGCTGATCGGTACCACCAACCTGGACGCGCGCCGGCCGGTCATCTGGAACATCGGCGAGATCGCGCGCAGCGGCGCGCCGGGCGCGCTCGACCTGTTCCACAGCATCCTGATCGCCTCGGCCGCCGTACCCGGGGTGTTTCCGCCGGTCATGATCGACGTCGAGGTGGACGGCGTCCCGTACCAGGAAATGCACGTTGACGGCGGCGCCGCGGCCCAGGTGTTCGTGTATCCGGCGACGCTTGAGGTGCGGGCGGTAGCCCGGCGGATGGGCATGGACCGCGACCGGAATCTGTACATCATCCGCAATGCCCGGCTGGACCCGGACTGGGCGTCGACCCAGCGCAGTACCCTGGACATCGCCGGCCGCGCGGTGTCGTCGCTGATCCAGAGCCAGGGCATCGGCGACCTGTACCGCATCTACCTGCTCGCGCGGCGCGACGGCCTGCAGTACAACCTCGCCTTCATCGGCGACGACTTCGACATGCAGATCCAGGAGCCGTTCGACCAGGCCTACATGCGCGCGCTGTTCGACTACGGGTATGAGCTCGGCCGGAACGGCTATGCCTGGCACGGCGTGCCGCCGGGCTGGCACGACATCGCAGTCCTGCCGGAGGATTGAGGCCTCGCCGCCGCTCCCGTGCGGGAGCGGCGGCGGTCCGTTCCGTCAGCCGTGGCCGTACAGCCAGCGCGTCGTGGTCGGGGCCAGGTTGCGCACCGTGTGCACCGCGCTCTTGGGAACGAACACCTCGTCGCCGGGGTTGGCAACCAGGTATTCGCCGCCCACGGTGACTTCCAGGCAGCCCTCGACCACGGTGATGACCTCGTTGGAGCCGTGCACCAGGTCGGTCCGGACCTGGCCGGGCGGATCGGCGAACAGACCGCAGGAATAGCCTCGCGCGGCCCAGTCGCGGGCCACCGCGTCGCGGTCCACCGGGACCGGGAAGCGCTCGCGGGTGATGCGTTCGATCATGGCGCACCGCGCAGGTGGGTGTCCAGGAAGGCCATCGTGCGGTCCCAGGCCAGCCGCGCGTCGGCGCGGTCGTAGTTGCCCCCGGTCGGGTTGGCGAAGGCGTGGTCGGCGTCGTACCAGTACACCTCGTAGGGCTGGTCGGCCTCGCGCATGGCCGCGGTGAACGACTCCACCATCGACCGGTTGATCCAGCGGTCCTGCGTCGCGAAGTGCCCCAGCACCGGCCCGTCCAGGCGGCGCAGCTGGGTCGGGTTGTCGGGCACCCGGCCGTAGTACACGACGGCGGCGTCGACCGGCGCCGCCAGCGCGGCGCGCAGCGACCAGCCGCCGCCGAAGCACCAGCCGAGCGTGGCGACGCGCCCGGTGGTCAGCCCGACCTCCTTCAGCCAGCCGATCCAGAACGCCAGGATCCGCGTCGCCTGCTGCTCGTCGACCGCATCGACCAGGGCGCGCGCCTCGTCCGGCGTCTGCGCCACCTGTCCGTCGAACAGGTCGACCGCCAGCGCCACGTAGCCGGCATCGGCCAGGTCCGCGGCGACCGCCCGGATCTGGTCGTTCAGGCCCCACCACTCGTGGATCAGCAGCACGGCCGGCGCCGGCGTCGTGCGCGGCACCGCCATCTCGGCGCGCACCCGCTCGTCGTCCGGCGGCATGGTCATGGTCACCGTGTTGAGCGACCGCGCGGCGGCGCGCACGGCGTCCGGGTCGGCCAGCAGGCCCGCCAGCGACAGCCCGGCGGCGCCCTTCAGCACGCTACGGCGGGCAACCATCGTCTCCTCCCTGATGCCGAGATTCGGGATCCGAAGAATGCATGCACCGCGGGACGAGGCAAGCGCCGCGGCGCCGCGCCGGGTGGCCGGATGCGCGACTCGGCGACGCCCGCTTGGCGCATCCCGCTTCGGCAACGAAAAATCAACGGGCTGGCAGGGAGCCGGAGCCGGTTGCCGCGAATCACCGACGGGCGTGCGTGATCCGCGGCCTTGCACGGGGGAACCGGCGACGACAGCCGGCGGCGCGACGGCCGCCGGTGGCGGCCGGCACAGGCCCGGCGGCTGCACGCGCACGGACGCGCCTCCGGCCGCTCGGGTACCGGTCCGGTCCGGGAAAAGAACAGGAACGTCAAGACCTTGACGAGCCCGGCGCCGCCCCGGCCCGGAGCCGGATTTTCGGCGCATTTGCTTGAACTGCCTGCAAAAGGCGGTCGGTCGGCCGCTTTGAGGAAAAGAATATTACGACCTATATGAACAAAATTATTTCGTTTGCATACTTTGTTTCCACGTGTCAGGAAGCGAGCCGCCAGGGTAAGCGGCAACCGGAACGGGCAGCGGGTCTCCGCCCCCGCCGCCGGCGGCCGTGCCCCCCGGGCATGGAGGATGCCGAAGACGACGGAGGGTTGCGTGCCGCACGCGACCGTGGACCATCGCGACCTCCTGCGGGAGACGCTGCGCCGCTTCCGCCGCGGCCTCGCGGTGGCGGCCGTATTCAGCCTGTTCATCAGCGTGCTGCAGCTGACGGTGCCGCTGTACATGCTGCAGGTGTTCGACCGCGTGCTGAGCAGCGGCAACCTGGACACCCTGGCCATGCTGACCGTGATTGCGGTCGGCGCGCTGGCCGTGTTCGCCGTGCTCGAGTACATCCGCGCCCGGGTCTACCTGGTCATGGGCGACGGCCTGGCCCGGCGGCTGACCCTGCCGACGCTGCAGGCAGCCGTGTCCGACACGCTGAACGGCCGCTCGCGCGCCGCCGGCGAGGCCTCGCGCGACCTCAACGAGCTGCGCACGTTCCTGACCGGCAACGCCATCAGCGTGCCGCTGGACCTGCTGTGGTCGCCGCTGTTCCTGCTGGTGCTGTTCCTGCTGCACCCGGCGTTCGGGTTCATCGCGCTGGGCTCGGGTGCGGTGCTGTTCGCGATGAGCGTGATCGGCGACCTGGCCACCCGCCGCCCGCTGGCCGAAGCCAGCGACGCCGCGGCGGAGTCCTTCGGCGAGGTCGGGGGCGCGGTGCGCAACGCCGAGGTGATCGAGGCGATGGGCATGCTGCCGGCGGTGGGGCGGCGCTGGCAGCACGCCCAGGACCGCATGCTCCGCCTGCTCGACGGCGGGAACGGCAAGGGCAAGGCGATCGCCGCGGCGTCGCGGTCGCTGCGCCTGTGCATGCAGATCGCGGTGCTCGGCACCGGTGCCCTGCTGGTGGTGGAGCGCCAGGCCACGCCGGGCACGATCATCGCCGCCTCGATCATCACCAGCCGGTTCCTGCAGCCGTTCGACCGGCTGATCGGCACCTGGCGCCAGTGGGTGTTCGCGCTGAGCGCCTGGCAGCGGGTCCGCCGCCTGCTCGACGCCGCCGCCGAGCGCCGCTCGGCGATGACCTTCCCGAAGCCCGCCGGCCGCCTGAGCGTGGACCGCGTGACGTTCGTCCCGCGCGGCCATGACCGGCCGGTGCTGACCGGCGTCTCGTTCGCCCTCGAGCCGGGCGAGACGCTGGGCGTGGTCGGGCCGTCGGCCGCCGGCAAGTCCACGCTGGCGCGCCTGCTGGTCGGCCTGTGGGCGCCCACCGCCGGCGGCATCTATCTGGACGGGCACAGCGTGTTCCTGTGGGACCGCGAGGACTTCGGCCGCCACGTCGGCTACCTGCCGCAGGCGGTGGCGCTGCTCGACGGCACCGTGCGCGACAACATCGCGCGCATGACCGACGCCGACCCGCGCGCCGTGGTCGCCGCCGCGCGCCGCGCCGGGGTCCACGACATGATCGGGCGGCTGCCGTTCGGCTACGACACCGTGCTCGGCGACGGCGGCTTCGCGCTCAGCGGCGGCCAGCGCCAGCGCATCGGGCTGGCCCGCGCGCTGTTCGGCGAGCCGCGCTTCCTGGTCCTCGACGAGCCGAACTCGAACCTGGACGGCGACGGCGAGCAGGCGCTGCTGGCCGCCCTCGCCGACGCCAAGCGCGACGGCGCCACCATCGTGCTGGTCGCCCACCGGCCCTCGGTGATGACCATCGCCGACAGGCTGCTCGTGCTCAAGGACGGGCGGGTCGACCAGTTCGGCGAGCGGGCGGAGGTGCTGCGCCGGATCACCGGGCCGGCGCCGGTGGCCGACGACGACGGCAGCGGCGCCGCGGGCAACGTCAGCCGCCTGGTGCCGCAGCGGGGGCAGCCATGACCGCGATCCCGGCCGACGCCCCCGTCGCCTACCGCGCGCCCGGCCTGCGCGCCACCGCGCTCGCCGGGTTCGCCACCATCGTCGCCGCGTTCGGCGGGTTCTTCGGCTGGGCCTCGCTTGCGGAGCTGGACAGCGCCGCCATCGCTCCCGGCATGGTCATCGTCGACAGCCACCGCAAGACGGTCCAGCACCTGGAGGGCGGCATCCTGCGCGAGCTGCTGGTCGCCGAGGGCGACCGGGTCGTGGCCGGACAGCCCCTGCTGGTCCTCGACCGGACCCGGGTCGCCGCCGAGCTCAGCCAGCTCGAGGGCCGGTACTGGGGCGCGCGCGCCCGCCTCACCCGGCTCGTCGCGGAGCGTGCCGGCCGGCCCGACCTGCGCGTCCCGCCCGAAGTGCAATCCGCGGCGTCGAACCCCGCGCTGGCCGACATGCTGGACACCGAGCAGCGCCTGTTCCGCTCGCGCCGGGAGACGCACGACGGGGCGGTCTCGCTGCTGCGCCAGCGCATCGTGCACGCCCGGGCCGAGATCCGGGCGCTGGAGGCGCTGAGCCGGGCGACCGCGGCCCAGCTCGCGTTCGTCAACGAGGAGCTTTCCGGGGTTCGCCAGCTGTACGACCGCGGCTTCGAGCGCCGGCCGCGGCTGCTCGAGCTGCAGCGCAGCGCGGCCGAGCTGGACGGCCAGAGCAGCGATCTGGCGGTGCGCATCGCCCAGGCCGAGCAGACCATCGTGTCCGCCGAGCTGGAGATCATCAACCTGGAGAACGAGCGCATCACGGGCATCCTTGACGACCTGCGCGAGACCCAGACCGAGCTCGCCGAACTGGACCAGCGCATCCGCGCCGCCCGCGACGTGGTGGAGCGCACCGTCATCACCGCACCGCAGGACGGCCTGGTCACCGACCTGCAGTTCTTCACGCCCGGCGGCGTGATCGGCGCGGGCACGCCGATCCTGGACATCGTCCCCCTGGGCGACGAGCTGATCGTCGAGGCGCGGGTCGACCCGCGCGACATCGACAGCGTCCACGCCGGCCTGGATGCGCGCGTGCGCCTGATTGCCTACTCGGCGCGGCGCGTGCCGGTCGTCGAGGGCACGGTCACCGTCGTCTCCGCGGACCTGATCACCGAAGAGACCACCGGCGACAGCTACTACACCGCACGCATCCGGCTGTCCGAGGACTCGCTGGCGGAGGTCGACTCGATCGACCTGTACCCGGGCATGCCCGCCGAGGTGTTCATTACGACCGGCGAGCGCCTCGCCATCGACTACATCCTCGCGCCGATCACCAACGCGATCGCGCGCGCGGGCCGCGAGGAATGAGGGGGAGGCGCCCGGCCATGCGCGTGCTGTTCGTCCACGAACACTGCCCCGGCCATTACCCGCACCTGGCGGCGGGGCTGGCGGCGCGCGGCCACCGCGTGGTGTTCCTGGCCCGCACCGCCGACGGCGCCGTGCCGGGGGTCGATACGCGCCTGTATGCCCCGATGCCCGCGGCGCAGCCCACCGCGCACCCCTATCTGCGCCCGCTGGAGGCGGCGGTGCGCACCGGCCAGGCGGTGTACCGCGCCTGTGCCGACCTGCGCCGCGAGGGGTTCGTGCCCGACGTGGTGTGCGCCCATTCCGGGTTCGGCGTCGCGCTGTTCGTCAAGGAGGCGTTTCCGCACGCACCGCTGCTGTGTTATTTCGAGTGGTACTACAATACCCGCGGCGGCGATGCCGGGTTCCTCGAGCGCATCGACGGACATCCCGACCTGGCCTGCGCGCTGCGCACGCGCAACGCCGCCCTGCTGCTCGACCTGACCCACGCCGACTGGGGCGTCTGCCCGACCGCATTCCAGCACGCCCAGTTCCCGGCCGCCTTCCGGCGCCGGATCACCCGGCTGCACGACGGCATCGACACGACCTGGTTCCGGCCGGCGCCGCGGCGCGGGCTGCGGCTGCCCGGCCTGTCGCTGGGGCCCCGGGCCGAGATCGTCACGTACGCCACCCGCGGGATGGAGCCCTACCGCGGCTTTCCGCAGATGATGCGCGCGGCGGCGCGCCTGCTGGCGCGGCGGCCGCGGGCGCACGTTGTCATCGCCGGCGCCGACACGGTGGCCTACGGCGGCCGGCCCCGCGACGGCCGCAGCTATCGTCAGCGCATGCTCGCCGAGCTGCCCGGCCTCGACCGGTCGCGGCTGCACTTCGTCGGCTTCCTGCCGCCGGCGCAGTACCGGGCGTTGCTGCAGGCCTCGACGGTGCACGTCTACCTGACCGTGCCGTTCGTGCTGTCCTGGTCGCTGCTGGAGGCGATGGCCTGCGGCTGCCTGGTGGTCGGGTCGGACACCCCGCCGGTGCGCGAGCTGATCGACGACGGCCGGCACGGGCTGCTGGCGGACTTCTTCTCGCCCGAGGCGATCTGCCGGCGCATCGAGGAGGCGCTCGACCATCCGGACGGCATGGCCGCTCTGCGCGCCGCGGCCCGCCGGCGGATCGTGAGCGATTATGGGCTCGACGTCCTGCTGCCGCGCCATCTGGCCCTGGTGCGGCGCGTCGCCGACGGTGCCGTGCCGGACCCGGACGTGCCGGGCATGGCGGCGCCGGCGGCGCCGGCAATGCCGCACTTTCCCATCTTCGCCGACAGCGAGGCGTTCCTCATGTAGAAATCGCCGCATCCAAAGTAGCTAGCCAACGTGTATCAATATCGTGTCAGGTTCAGCGCGAACAAAAACATGCAATGTCCCGAAAAAGCCGAACGTTCCGCTCAATCTTTCATAATAGAATCATTGACTCTGCTTGTTGATCATCAGTAGCATGGCGTTGCCTCGACTTGCGTCGGGGCTGGCATGGCAGTAGCAATGGAGGAAAGATCATGGTGACGGTGCCAGGTAGCGCTGATGCCGACTTCTTGACCGGCAGCAATGCCGGAGACTTCCTGTTCGGCCTCGCCGGCAACGACGTGCTGTTCGGTCTGGACGGGGACGACGTCCTGGTCGGCGGCGCCGGTGAAGACTTCCTGTTCGGCGGCGACGGCAACGACCTCGTCGTCGGCAACAGCGGGTCCGACCTGCTGTTCGGCGGCGACGGCAACGACCTGCTGCAGGCCGGGTCGGGCAACGACATCGTGCTCGGCGGCGGCGGCAATGACTCGATCGACGGCGGCACCGGCGACGATCACCTGCTCGGCGGTGCCGGCGACGACCTGATCCGCGGCGGCGAGGGCGACGACACCCTGTTCGGCGGCGAGGGCGACGACCTGCTCCTAGGCGAGGACGGTGACGACCTCATCTCCGGCGGCGCGGGCGACGACCATATCGACGGCGGCGCGGGCGACGACGTCATCCTCGGCGGCAGCGGCGACGATACCGTCCTCGGCGGCCAGGGCGACGACCTGATCTCCGGCGGCGCCGGCGACGACGTCCTGAGCGGCGAGGCAGGCGACGACGTCATCCAGGGCGGGGCCGGCGACGACCTGGTGTTCGGCGGGGCCGGCGACGACATGCTCGACGGCGGTGCCGGGGACGACGTCCTGGTCGGCGGTGCCGGCGACGACGTGTTCGTGTTCCGCGGCGGCGGCGGCCAGGACGTCGTGCTCGACTTCGTGGCGGGCGAGGACATGCTCGTCGTCGCCAGCAACGTCAACGGCCTGACGTTCAACAGCGCCGCCGACGTGGCCGCCCGCGTCACCGACGGCGGCGACCACGCGGCGATCGACCTGGGCAACGGCGACACGATCCGCATCTTCAACGTGACGGCGGACCAGGTCGCCCAGGACCCCGACTCCTTCATCACCGTGAGCAACGACGACGACACCGTGTAGCCGCACGCACGGCGGCGGGTCGCGGATCCCGCGGCCCGCCCGCCCTGCGCGCGATTGCCGGCAGGTCGCGAGGACCCGGCCGCATGCTTGCGCACAGACTGGATACCGCGCTGGCCGCCGCCCGCCTGTGCGCGCTCGGCGGCGATGCCGTGCTGGCGTACTGGCCGGCGCCGCGCGACGGCGGTGGCCGGATCTCGGTCCGGTCCGGCGACAGCGCGGTGCGCGGCCCGGTGACCACGGCCGTGCTGCCGACCGCGGACGGCGCGGCGCGGGCGGTGGCGGTGCTGCGCCGGCCGGCGACGGCACCGGAGCTCCGGCCGCTCGCGTTCGTCGGCCCGGCGGGCGAGGTGCTGGCCGAGACACGGACGGCGCCGGCCCCGTTCGACCCGCTGCCGCTGCTCGACGGGCTCGATCCGGCGGCGCGGGTCCGGCTGGTGCGGCTGGTGGCGGAGACCTGCGCCGGCATGTTCCGGCTCGGCGCCGACCCGGGTTTCGTCGCGGCCTGCCGCGCCCTGGTCCGCGCGGCGTGCGGCCGGCCGGTCCGGCTGGTGCCGCGGATGGCGCTGACGCCGCGGCTGGTCGTCGCGGCGGCCGCCCTGCCGGCCGGCGCCGCGCGGCCGGACGGTGCGCTGATCGTCGGCCGCGCCGGCGTGCGACGCAATCCCTTCGCACCCGCGGCGGCCGCGCCCGGCGACGAGGCCGCGCTGCTGGTCACCCTCGACCGGGCCCTGGCCGGCCCCGGGACGCTGCTCGCGCTGCTCGGCGAGACCGGGGCGGCCTGCGCCGTGGTCGCCCCGGCCGGACCGATCCCGCCGGTGGCGGACTGGCTGGCCCGCAACCGCGGCACCGCCCCGGAGACCCGCGAGTACCTGATCGCCAGCCTGGCCAGGGTGGCGGCCACCGACCCGGCCGCCGCCGCGGCGGTGCGCGAGATCGCGCTGTGCCAGCCGCTGCCGCGGCGCAGCGCCTGCGTGCCCGGCCGCCCGGTCGGCGGCGACGTGGAGGTGGCAATCGCCGACGGCACCGGCGGGCTGTTCCTGGCCGGCTGGCTGTACGACCCCCACGGCCTGATCGCCGGTCTCGCCGCGGTGTCGCCGACCGGCGCACGCCTGGCGCTCGACATCCCGCACCACCGCCTGCCGCGCCCCGACATCGCCAAGCGGTATGGTGCGGCGGCGCCGGAGGGCGACCGGTTCGGTTTCATCGCCTACCGGCCGGGACCGGGCGCACCGCCGGGCGCCCCGTCCGCCGGCCAGTACCGGTTCGAGCTGGGCCTGGCCTCCGGCGCCCGGCTGGCGGTGACGGCGCCGCCGCCGCCGGCCGATCCGGCCGCGGCGCGCGCCGCCGTGCTCGGCAGCGCGCCGGCCGCGCACCTGACGCCCGAAGCGCTGGCCGGGTGCATCGCGCCGCCGGCCGCCGCGCTGCACGCCGCGCACATGGCAACCAAGCGGCCGCCCGAGGAGATCCCCCTGGGCGAGGGGCCGGCGCGGCCGGCGGTGTCGATCGTCGTACCGCTGTACCGCAACCTGTCGTTCCTGCGCTTCCAGGCGGCCGCGTTCGCGACCGACCCCGACATGGCGCGGGCCGAGCTGCTGTACGTGCTCGATTCACCCGAACAGGAACCGGCGGTGGAGTCGGCGCTGGCGGTGCTGCACGGTCTGTACGGCCTGCCGGTCCGGCTGCTGGTCATGCCCGGCAACTACGGGTTCGCCGCGGCCTGCAACGCCGGCGCCGCCGCCGCGCGGGCCGGCACGGTGCTGTTCCTGAACTCGGACGTGGTGCCGGACCGGCCGGGCTGGCTGGCCGTACTGCGCAGAGCGCTGGCGAAGGGGCGCCGGACCGGCGCGGCCGGGGCCAAGCTGCTGTTCGACGACGATTCGCTGCAGCACGCCGGCCTGTACTACTGGCAGGACCGTCGCGGGCGCTGGATCAACCGGCACTTCTTCAAGGGCCTGCCGCGCCGGTTCCCGCCGGCCGAGGTGCCGCGCCCGGTGCCGGGCCTGACCGGCGCCTGCCTGATGGTGCGCCGCGGCCTGTTCGAGAGCGTCGGCGGGTTCAGCGAGGACTACATCATCGGCGACTATGAGGACTCCGACCTGTGCCTGAAGCTGCACGCGGCCGGGTCCGTGCTGCGCTACGAACCGGCGGCGGAGCTGTACCACCTGGAGCGCCGCTCGATCGAGCGGCACCCCGGATATACCCGCGGCGTCGCTTCGGCCTGCAACGGCCGGCTGCACGCCGAGCGCTGGGGCGCGCTGATGGCCGAGGTCATGGCACGGGTGCCCGGTGTCCCGGCGGGCGGCGCAGGGGAGCCGTGAGGCCATGGCGCCGCTGCGCGTGCTCACCGTGTGCCACAACCACCCGGCCCTGCACCCGGGCGGCACCGAGATCTTCGCCCACGAGCTGTTCCGCGCGCTCAGGGCGAGCGGCGAGGTGGATGGCCTGTTCCTGGCCTGCACCAGCCGGCTGCACCGCGAGCAGAAGCCCGGCACCTGCTTCCAGACGGTCGGGCCGTCGGCGGACGAAGCGGTGCTGTGGGTCGGGCGGTTCGACCGGTTCTTCCTCAGCCAGCTCGACCTGCCCGGCATCCTGCCGGAGCTCGGCGACCTGCTGACCACGCTCAGGCCCGACGTGGTGCACGTCCACCACACCCTGCTGTTCGGGGTCGAGCTGCTGTTCCTGCTGCGCCGGCTGCGGCCGCAGGCGCACCTGGTGTTCACGCTGCACGACTATTTCCCGATCTGCGCGCACGAGGGGCAGATGGTCAAGGCGGGCAGCCATGCGCTGTGCCGCGGCGCCTCGCCCGACGCCTGTCACGCCTGCCTGCCCGACATCCCGGCCGACCGCTTCCTGCTGCGCGAGAAGCACATCAAGACGCTGTTCGGGCTGGTCGACACCTTCATCGCGCCGAGCCGGTTCCTGCGCGACCGGTTCGTGGCCTGGGGCCTGCCCGCGGACCGGATCGTGGTGCTCCCGAACGGCCGGCCCGCAGTCGCGGCGCCGGCCCCGCCGCGCCCGACCGACGGCCCCCGTGCCGTGTTCGCGACCTTTGGCAACATCAGCCCGTTCAAGGGCACCATGGTTGCGCTGGCGGCGATGGAGCGGCTGGCGGAGGCCGGGGACACCGATGCCCGGCTGCTCGTGCACGGCGACATGCCGTTCCAGACGGAGGCGTTCCGGACCGGGTTCGAGACGGCGGTGTCCGCCCTGGGCACGCGCGTGGTGCACCGCGGCCCCTATGCGCGCGAGGACCTGCCGGCCCTGATCGCCGGGGTCGACTGGGTCGTGGTGCCGTCGATCTGGTGGGAGAACGCCCCGCTGGTCATCCTCGAGGCGTTCCAGCACGGCCGGCCGGTGCTGTGCAGCGACATCGGCGGCATGGCCGAGCACGTCCGCGACGGCATCGACGGCCTGCACTTCCGTGTCGGCGATCCGGGCGCGCTGGCCGAGACGATGCGGCGCGCGATGCGCGAGCCCGGCCTGTGGGACCGGCTGCGGGCCAACGCCCCGCCGGTGCCGACCATCGACGACTGCGCCGCCGCCCATCTTCGCCTGTACCGCGCCCCGCCGGCCGCCGCCCCGGCGGCCCCGGCGGTGCCCGTGCGGACCCGCACCCGGCGCCGACGCCGGGCCTGAGCAACAGGAGCCTTGCCGATGACCGCCCCCATCACCGCCCCGGCGACCCGCGACGCCGAGGTCGTCCCGATCAAGCCGAACGAGATCCAGGGCCGCATCGACGCGGTCTCGCGCGGCCGCATCTTCGGCTGGGCGTGGGACCGCCGCAACGGCGACGCGCGCCTGGAGATCGACGTCTGGCTCGGCGACCGCCACCTCGGAACGGCGACTGCCGACCGCGAGCGCGCCGATCTCGCCCCGAACGGCATCGGCGACGGCCGCCATGCCTTCGAGCTGGCGCTCGACGGGGTCGATGCGGCGCAATGGGAGGAGGTCACGGCCACGGCGCGCGCGCCGGCGACGGGGGCGCGAGTGCCGCTGGCCAGACCGACTGCCGCGGAGAAGGAGGTCGAGCGGGTGGTCGCCCCCGGCCTGATCCGCCTCACGCAAATGCTGGAGGCAGTCGGCAGCAGCCAGCGCCGCGCCGCCAACGCCCAGGCGCAGGCGCTGGCCGGCGTGCGCGAGCTGGTCCAGTCGGGGCAGGCCACCCATGACGAGCGGCTGGCCGCCGTCGCCGGCGTGCTCGACCGGATCGCCGACCGGCAGGTCGCGCTGGACGAGCGGCTCGCCTCGCTGGAGGTGTTCGCGGTGCGCGTCGACGAGGCATTGCGCACCCTCGACGGCCGGGTCGCGCAGGGCACCGGCGGCGGCGACCGCGGCCTGCGGCGCTGGCTGCTGGCCGTGGTCGCGGGCACTGCCGTCGCCGTCGGCCTGGCCCTGTACGCAGTCCTCCGGGTGATCTGAGGGGGGCGCCGGGGCATGCGGGCGCGAAGCTCAGTCCGGCCGGGTCAGCACGCAGATCGACTGGCCCAGACGGTGCCGGCCGGCGCGCAGGTGCGGCCCGGCCAGGTCCGCATCGACATCGATGAACGGCTCGTCGCCGCGAATCAGCGCCGTGACCGACAGGTCCAGCCGCTCGGCCCACAGGACCAGGTCGTCCGGGTGCAGGAAGACGTTCAGGTGGCCGGTCATGGTGCGGCCGCGCACCCAGGCGACATTCTGCTCGAACACCGTCCAGGCCGTCGGCACGCGCTGGTCCAGGAACGAGACCACGATGCGCCCGCCCGGCTTCAGCACCCGGCGCGCCTCCTGCAGATAGACGTACGACTCCTCCGGCAGGATGTGCGTGAACACCGAGAATGCCGCGATCAGGTCGGCCGACGCGTTCCGCACCGGGATCGCCGGCAGGTCGATGCAGCGGAACTGCACCCGCGGTCCGCCGAAGCGGCGACGGGCGTACTCGATCAGCCGCGGCACCACGTCCAGGCCCAGGTAGTACGCCGCGGGCAGCCGGGCCAGCGCATGGGCCAGCCTTCCGGAGCCGCAGCCGATGTCGACCACCCGGTCGCCGTCGGCGAGCCCGAACTGCCGCAGCACCTGGTACTCCAGCAGGCCCATGATCTCGAACCGGCCGCCGACGACCGCGGCCATCGCCTCGTCCTCCGGCAGCTCGGCGCAGTAGGCGTCTACCATCCGCTCGTATCCGAGGATGTATCTGAGCTGTCCGCTCATGGGCGGATGACCTCCCGTGGGCGCAAGGGCGATGAGGGGTGGCCGGCGGTTCCGGATCCGGAACGAACCATAGCAGGGTTGGGCATCACTGGACAAACGGAAAACGAATTCAGCACATCCATGTATAATCTGCGGACAGCACAAGACAATGTAAAATATTATCCGGAGAACTGATCAAATTTTAACCATGATTTAGTGACAGAAAATTAGGATGGCCGTCACTTTATGCTTCCATTGGACTCTAATCATTGCTACAACCCGCCGCGTTGATTGAGTTGCTGCGATGCGCCTCGCCGGGCCCGCCGGATACCGTGGGCCCGCCCGCAGCGACGCGAGCAGGGGGAGAGTGGCATGGTGTACGTCGACGCCGGACTGAAGCCCTTGCCGAGCCGGGCCGCTCCGGAACCCGGCAGCCGCCGCCCGGACCGGGGCGCCGCCGGGGCCGCCGCCGGGGCCGCGAGCGGCGGGCCGCGCCTGGTCGTGGCGCCGCTGTCGGTCGGGATACCCGAGGTCAAGCTGGTCCAGGTGCCGCGGTTCGCCGACGAGCGCGGCTTCTTCTCGGAGGTCCACAACGCCGCCGCCCTCGCCGCCGCCGGCATCGACCTGGTGTTCGTCCAGGACAACCACTCGCTGTCGCGCCGGGTCGGCACGATCCGCGGCCTGCACTACCAGGCGCCGCCGTTCGCCCAGGACAAGCTGGTCCGCGTCTGCCGCGGCGCGGTGCTCGACGTGGCGGTGGACATCCGCCACGGGTCGCCCACCTTCGGGTGCGCGACCTGGACCGTGCTGAGCGCGGAGAACTGGCGCCAGCTCCTGATTCCGGCCGGGTTCGCCCACGCCTTCTGCACGCTCGAGCCCGACACCGAGGTGCTGTACAAGGTCACCGCCCCGTACAGCGCGGCCCACGACCACGGCATCCGCTGGGACGATCCGGCCCTCGACATCGACTGGCCGGTGGCCCTGTGCGACGCGATCGTGTCCGACAAGGACCGGCGCTGGCCCTGCCTGGCCGACGCGCCCGGGCATTTCACCTACGCCGGCCAAGGGGCGCGGCCGTGATGCGGGTGCTGGTGACCGGCGGCTGCGGGTTCATTGGCTCGGCCGTCGTGCGGCTCCTCCTCGACGAGACGCCGTACACCGTCATCAATGTGGACAAGCTGACCTACGCGGCGAGCCCGGCAAGCGTGGAAGCGTACAGGGCGAACCCGCGGTACGGCTTCCACTGCGCCGACGTGGCGTACGCCCCGGCAATCCACCGGCTGTTCGCCCAGTGCCGGCCCGACGCGGTCATCCACCTCGCCGCCGAAAGCCACGTCGACCGGTCGATCGACGGCCCGGCGGCCTTCGTCCAGACCAACATCGTCGGCACCTTCACGCTGCTCGATGCGGCGCAACGCTACCTCGCCGGGCTGGAGGCCGAACGCGCCGCGCGCTTCCGGTTCCTGCACGTGTCCACGGACGAGGTGTTCGGCTCGCTGGGCGCCGAGGGGCGGTTCTCGGAGACGACGCCGTACGACCCCAGCTCGCCGTACTCGGCCAGCAAGGCGGCGGCCGACCACCTGGTGCGCGCCTGGGGGCGGACCTACGGCCTGCCGGTGCTGGTGACGAACTGCTCCAACAACTACGGCCCCTACCAGTTCCCCGAGAAGCTGATCCCGCTGGTCACCCTGAACGCGCTGGAGGGCAGACCGCTGCCGGTCTACGGCACCGGCGAGAACGTCCGCGACTGGCTGTACGTCGAGGACCACGCGCGCGCGCTGCTCGGCGTGCTGCACGACGGCACGCCGGGCGAGACCTACAACATCGGCGGCGACAGCGAGCGCACCAACATCGCCGTGGTCCGCGCGATCTGTGCCCTGCTCGACGACCTGGTGCCGGAGTCGCCGTACCGGCCGCATGCGGAGCTCATCCGGTTCGTCACCGACCGGCCCGGCCACGACGCCCGCTACGCGATCGACCCGACGAAGATCCGCGACCGGCTCGGCTGGCGCCCGCGGGAGAGCTTCGACAGCGGCCTGGCCAAGACGGTGCGCTGGTACCTCGAGACGCCCGGCTGGTGGCGGCCGCTGCGCGACCGCGTCTACGACGGCGGCCGGCTCGGCCTCGGCTCCGCGGCGCGCGTCACCGCCTGATCGAGACAAACAGAGGATACGGACGCGACAAACGCGACCCGAACGAACGCAGGAGCGATGACGACGATGCGCGGACTGATCCTGGCCGGCGGCTCCGGCACGCGGCTCTACCCGCTGACCCGCGGGTACAGCAAGCAGCTCGCCCCGATCTACGACAAGCCGATGATCTATTACCCGCTGTCGGTGCTGATGCTGGCCGGCATCCGCGAGGTGCTGGTCATCACCCGGCCGCAGGACGAGACGGCGTTCCGGGCCGTGCTCGGCGACGGCAGCCAGTGGGGCATCGACATATCGTACGCCGGGCAGCCCCACCCGAACGGCCTGGCCGAGGCGTTCCTGATCGGGCGCGAGTTCATTGCCGAAGAGCCGTGCACGCTGATCCTGGGCGACAACATCTTCTTCGGCCACGGCTTCGCCGACATGGTTGCGGATGCGGCGACGCTGCAGCACGGCGGCACCGTGTTCGCGTACCGCGTCGAGGATCCGGAGCGCTACGGCGTCGTCGAGCTGGACCGCGCCGGCCGCGCCGTGGCCATCGAGGAAAAGCCGACGGTGCCGCGCACGCCCTGGGCGGTCACCGGGCTGTACGTCTTCGACGGCCGGGTCGCCGACGTGGCCGCCGGGGTCCGCCCGTCGGGCCGCGGCGAGCTTGAGATCACCGACGTGATCCGCTGGTACATGGACCGGCGCGAGCTGACCGTGCAGCGCATGGGCCGCGGCTTCGCCTGGTTCGACAGCGGCACCCACGAATCGCTGCTCGACGCGGCCAACTTCGTTCAGACCATCGAGCGGCGCCAGGGCCAGAAGATCGCCTGCCTGGAGGAGATCGCCTACCGGCAGGGCTTCATCAGTGCCGAGCAGGTCAGCCGGCTCGCCTGGCCGCTGACCAAGACCGCCTACGGCCAGTACCTGCTGCGCGTGATCGCCGACGACGACCCGTCGCTGCCGGCCGCCGGCCAGTCCGCGGCCGGCACGGCGGGTCGGGCCGGCGACGGGCTGGTGCCCGCCTGACCGGCTGCGCGGGACGAGCGAGGGGAGAGGACGATGCAACGCAAACAGCCCGTGCGCCGCCGCAAGGGGTCGGCCGCACCGGCCGTGCCGGAGGAGACCGGCCCGGCTCCATCCGAAACCGGCGCAACCGCACAGGCCGCGGAAACCGCCCGCCCGGCGGCGATCCGCGGCGCCCTGCTCGGCATTCGCCGCGGCGCCATCTACGGCTGGGTGCGCGACGCCGACGCGCCGGACCGGCCGCTGACGGTGCGGCTGCTGGTCGACGGCGCCCCGGCCGGCGAGGCCGCTGCCGGCGACGCGGCGAGCGGCGCCGCCCGCGACGACATGGGCGGCGAGGAGGGCGGCCGGCCCTTCACCTTCCCCTTGCGCGCCGCCTGGTTCGACGGCCGCGGGCACGCCCTTCAGGTCGAGGCCGTGCCCGCGGACGAGTCCGGCGGCTCGCCGGCGCCGGTCCGCTTCCCGGACAGGCCGATGCCGGTCGCCTTCGAGAACCGCATGCGCATCCGCGGCGAGATCAAGGGGCTGCACGCCGGCCAGCTGGTCGGCTGGGTGTGGGACTGCTGCGCCCCGGACACCCCGCTCGACATCGACGTGCTGGTCGACGGCCTGCCCGCCGTCTCCGCGACCGCCGACCGCCGCTCCGAAGCCCTGCTCAAGGCCGGCCTGGGCAACGGCGCCCACGGCTTCGCCGTGCCGATGATCGGCCTGCTCACCCCCGGCCGCGAGCACGCCGTGCAGATTGCCGTGAAGGATACCCCCGTGCTGATCCCGCCCGAGCCCGTCCGCGTCACGCTGCCCGCCCACGAACCCGAGATCGAGGGCCGCCTGGACGGCCTGTTCGGCGGCATGATCTGCGGCTGGATCCGCGACGCCAGGCAGCCGGGCGCCGCCCTGCTGTCGGAGCTGCTGATCGACGGGCGCGCGGTCGCGGCCATGCCGGCGGACATCTACCGGGACGACCTCAAGGCGGCCGGCATCGGCACCGGCCGGCACGGCTTCGCGTTCGCCGTCGATCCCGGCCTGCGCGACGGCGCGGCCCACCAGGTCCAGGTGCGCGCCGCCGGCACCCAGGCGTGCGTGCCGTCCGTGCCCAAGAGCCTGGTGTTGGACCGGCGCGTGCCCGAGGTGGAGGGCAACCTGGACGGCGTGCGCCGCGGCCGGATCGTGGGCTGGGCCTGGGACAAGAACCGCCCCGACCAGGTGCTGGCCCTGCGCGTCTTCATCGATCGCCAGCTGGTCGGCGTGATCGAGGCGGCGGAGTTCCGCAGCGACTTGCAGGCCGCGGGCAAGCGCGGCGGCCGGTGCAGCTTCGAGCTGCCCGTGCCCGTGCATTTCCTGGACGACCGCGACCACGTCGTCGAGGTCTATACGCTCGAGCACGACCTCCCGCTCAAGCGCAGCCCGCTCAAGACGAAGCTGAAGGACAAGGAGGCGGCAGACGTGCGCGTGCTGCCGTCCTACAGCGCGGTGGTCAGCCGCACGGTGGAGGCCGGCCTGGGCCAGGCCGGCGCGGACGGCCGCGCCGACATCGTCATCGACGACGCCCATCACGAGCGGTTCCGCGAGGCGCTGGCGGCCTGCCCGCCGGTGACGGTGGTCGTGCCGGTGTACAATGCCTATGCCGCGGTGCGGCGCTGCCTGGAGTCGGTGGTGCGCAACACGTCGGCGGCCGCCCGGCTGGTCATCGTCGACGACGCCAGCCCCGACCCGCGCATCGCGCCGCTGCTGGAGTCCTACGCCGGGCTGCCGAACGTCACGCTGATCAGCAACGCCCGCAACCTGGGCTATACGGGATCGATCAACGTCGGCATCCGCGCCGCCGAGGGCGACGTGGTCCTGCTCAACAGCGACACCGAGGTGACGCCGCGCTGGCTCGAGAAGCTGATGCGCGCCGCCTACCGGCGGCCGCGGATCGGCACCGTCACCCCGCTGTCGGACAACGCCGGCGCGTTCTCCGCCCCGGTCTCCAACCGCGCCAACGACTATCCGGCCTGGCTGACGCCGGAGGAGCTGGGCCGGCTGGTCGCCGGGCGCTCGGTCCGGGCGCGCCCGGCCGTGCCGACCGGCAGCGGCTTCTGCCTGTACATCCGGCGCGCCCTGCTCTGCGACATCGGCCTGTTCGACGAGGACACCTTCCCGCGCGGCTACGGGGAGGAGAACGACTTCTGCATGCGCGCGTACAAGGCCGGATGGGAGAACATCCTCGACGACGCCACCCTGATCCTCCACGAGCGCTCGGCCAGCTTCCACGCCGAAAAGACCCGGCTGCTCAACCGGGGGCGCGCGGTGGTGCGCCGCCTGCACCCCGAGTACCCGCTGCTGGTGCGCGACTTCGACGCCGCGCCCGGCCTGCAGGCGACCCGCGACCGCATCGCCGAACTGATCGACGAGCTCAACGACCCGCGCCCGCGTCCCGCCGACGCGCGGCGTCGGCTGCACGGCGACGGGCTGCCGCGGGTGCTGTACGTCATCCACGGCGAGGCCAAGGGCGGCACCTGGCATACCAGCCAGGACCTGATGAACGCGGTCGGCGACGACTTCTGCTGCCTGCTGCTGACCTGCGACTACCGGACCATCGCCCTGCACCGGTACGAGGACGGCCGGCTGACCGAGCTGAACGCCTGGCAGCTCGCCGCGCCGATCTCGTTCCTGGACGAGGCGCGGCCGGACTACGACGCGGTCGTCACCGCGGTGCTGACGGTCTACGACATCGACCTCGTGCACGTCCGGCACCTGTACAAGCACGCGCTCAGCATCCCGCGCATCGCGAAGGCGCTGAACATCCCGGTGGTGCTGTCCTTCCACGACTTCTTCTATGTCTGCCCGACGACCAACCTGGTCGACGACCAGGGCCGCTACTGCGGCGGCACCTGCACGGCGGGCGAGGGCGAATGCTTCCTGCCGCTCAAGTTCGACCGGCTGCCGCCGCTCAAGCACCGCTACGTGCACCGCTGGCGCGAGCGCGTACGCGCGGTCCTGGACCACGCCGACGCGTTCGTCACCACCGCGGAGTCGGGGCGCGACGTGTACCTGTCGGCCTTCCCGGAGCTGGCGCGGCGGCCGTTCCACGTGTTCGAGCACGGCCGCGACTTCCCGCGCCAGCAGGCGCTCGCGGTGCCGCCGGTGCGGGCGGGCCTGCCGGTGCGCATCCTGTGCCCCGGCCACATCACCCGGCACAAGGGCGGCGACTACATCCGCGCGCTCAAGGACCTGGACGCGGACAACCGCCTGGAGTTCCATTTCCTGGGCAACCTGCCGGCCCAGTACCGCGACGTGGGCGTCTGGCACGGCCTGTACGAGCGCGACGAGTTCCCGGCCCGCGTGGCCGAGATCGGCGCCTCGTTCGTCGGCATCTTCTCGGTCTGGCCGGAGACCTACTGCCATACCCTGTCGGAGGCCTGGGCGTGCGGTCTGCCGGTGCTCGGATCGACGCTGGGCGCGGTCGGCGACCGCATCCGCGCCCACGGCGGCGGCTGGACCGTGGACCCGGACGACCCGGAAGCGGCGTACGCGCTGATCTGCCGGCTGATCGACGACACCGAGGCGTACGAGGCCGAGCGGGCGCGGGCTTCGCTGGCCAACCTGCGCACCGTCGCCGAAATGGGCTTCGACTATGCCCACCTGTACAAGACGCTGCTCGCCGCGCAGCGCCCGTTCGCGGCGCCGGAGACGGCCCGGGTGCTCAGGGTCGGCGTGCTGCCGCGGCGCTGCGCCAACGGTGCGCCGAACCCGGTCGTGCAGGCGCGCTGGCTGCGCCCGCTCGCCCACCCGCACGTCCGTGCCGTCGCGCATTCGGTCGTGCTGACCGAGACCGAGGTCCTGGCCGGGCGGCGGCCGGCCGGCCTGGACCTGCTGGTGGTCGACGGCGAGGACTGGCCGGAGGACATCTGGCGGGCGCTGGCGCGGACCCGCGCCGTGTCCGACGTGCGGGTGCTGGTCGATACCGCACGGGCGACGGTGCCGTCGCTGGCCGGGCCGCAGCGCCACGGGCTGCCCGACGCCGCCGTCGTGCCCGGCGGCACTGCGCTGCCCGAGCCCGACGGCGCGTGGATCGCCTACGACCCGCCGCTGGACGAACGGCCGTGGCTGTGGGCCGCGGAGCGCCGGCAGGCACGCCCGGCCAAGGCGGCCGGCATCGACCGCGCGGTCAACGTCGTCGTGGTCCAGGGCGACGCCATGGCACCCGCGTCGTTCCTGCACAGCCTGGTGACGGCGCTGAACGAGGAGCAGTTCCTGCCGGCGCGGCTGACGGTGGTCGCGGCGCGGCCGGCGCTGGTGCCGCTGCCGGAGACGGCGTGCGTGGTGCCGCCGGTCCCGGTCACCGACGTGGACGGCCTGGCCGCCTGGGCGGCGACCCGGGCGCACGAGTGGGACATCGCCCTCTACCTGCCTTCGGTGGTCCCGCAGCCGATCATCCCCGTCGACGCCATGAGCCTGCTGCACGTGCCCGTGGCCGTGGTCGAGCCCGAGGACGTGGAGACGTGCTGCGCCGCCATCGTCGAGGCGGTGCGCGACGACAGCCTGGGCCGCCAGCAGCGTCAGGAGGTGCTGCGCGACCGGGTGCTGCGGGCCGGGGTGGCCGATCTGCTCGCCCTGCTGCACGGCACCCGGACCGTGGAGCGGCCGGACGCGGTCGTCGCGGTCGAGGAGGTGGCGTGATGGCCGGCCCGGCACTCGCGAAGGAACCGGACATGCCCGAGAGCACCCTGGCGCCCGTGGCGGACACGCTCGAGGCGCTCACCAAGGACAAGCCCGTGACCCTGGGCGACCTGTCCACCCTGACCGACCAATATGACCAGCTCGGGTCTTGGCCGAACCTGCGCCTGGCCAGCAACGGCCGGAACCACAAGGTGTTCGCGGCGGACACCCTCGGCATCAGGAACAGCCTGCTGATGGAGTTTCACGGCAGCGGCAACGTCGTCTACCTGTGCGACGGGTGCGAGCTGAACGCCGTCAAGATCATTATCAAGGGCTCGCACTGCACCCTGGCGATCGGCCCGAACGCGCGCATCAAGGGCACCACGATCATGATCCAGGGCCGGCGCGGTCAGGTCGCCTTCGGCGCGGGCACCTCCATGGAGTCCGGCGCGGTGATCTGCCAGGAGGACGACATGGCGATCACCGTCGGCGACGACTGCATGATCTCCAACGACGTGTTCCTGCGCACCAGCGACTCCCACGCCATCCTCGACCTGGAGACGCGCAAGCGGATCAACCCGCCGGCCCCGATCGCCGTCGCCGACCACGTCTGGATCGGGCAGCGGGCCCGGATCATGAAGGGCGTCAAGGTCGGGCGGCACAGCGTGATCGGCCAGTGCGCCGTGCTCACCGCAAATGCGGAGCCGTACAGCATCTATGCCGGCATGCCCGCCCGGAAGATCCGCGGCGGGATCACCTGGACGCGCGAGCGCGACGGCTGACGCGGGCCGGCCCGCACGCCGCGGCGTCCCCACGATCGGGGTACGATTTCAAGCGAGACACAGCATCATGGATATGGAACGTGTTCTGGCAGACGAGCAGATCGCTGCCGTCCTTGAGCAGGTTTACGACCGGCCCGTCAGACTCCGCCAGCTCCGTCACACGTTTCGGATCAACGGCACGGACGCGCCGCTGCCGCCGATCAAGGACCTGCTGCTGGCGTTCCATGCCCGCAAGGCCGGCATCGCCCCCAACGGCGACGGGGCGGACCTGCCGGTGCTGGAGACGATCGGCGCGGTCGCCAGGTGTCAGATCCAGGCGGAGACCTGGCGCTACACCTTCGGCGACCTGCAGTGCCTCACCGACGAATGTCCCGCCGCCCTCAAGGAGCGTATCGGCAAGACGATTACCGTACCGGCGGTAGAAACCTATGAAAGCGAGCCCGGCCAATACGCACTCAGCTACAATTTTGACATCCCGGCCGTGTTCTCCGGCCCGCCGGGTGAGCGGCGCGTCATCAAGGAGATCTCCACGGCCAATTATGATGCGCTTTATATCCGCGGCGGCGGGGCGCTCTTCCGGTCGTCGCCAATCGTTTTGAACCAGGTCGGCTTGATCCATGACAAGTTCTTGGGTGTTAATTATGCCCACTGGATGCTGGACTGGCTGCCACGCATCGAGATTTTGCGTCGTGCCGGGGCCGACATCGACCGCGCGCTGTTCGTCCTGCCGCGGCGCATGAGCGGGTTTCAGGCCGAGACGTTGGCTCACCTGGGGATCGGGCCGGACCAGGTCGTCGAGGCCGCCAGTTTGCAAGACCGGTGGACGAACTTTGTCGGCTTTCGCCGTTTCTTTGCCACGTCGACATCCGGTCCGCTGTTCATGCATGCGCTTTATCAGGGCTCGCGATGGGCTGTGGAGTTCCTGCGCAGCAGATTCGTTCGCGGGGGGCCGGCCCGCAACCGGCGCCTCGTCCTGAACCGCAAGAGCAGCCGGCGACTGCATTTCGACGACGGGGCCCGACGGCTCCTGCAAAGGCACGGGTTCGAGGTCGTCCACACGGAGGGCATGTCGGTCCTTGACCAGGCCGCGCTGTTCGCCGGCGCCGAGGCCGTTCTGGCCGCGCACGGTGCGGGCCTGGCCAACCTGGTGTTCTGCGGGGAGGGCACGCATGCGCTGGAAGTGTTCCCGGCCGGTCATTCGACGGCCGCCTTCTGGATCGCGGCGACGGCGGCCGAACTCGATTACGCCTGCGCGGCGGGCCAGCGCATCGAGATCGGCGATGCGCGTGCCGCCAAGGATCACGACATCCTGGTGACGGCCGACCTGGTGGCGCGCTGGCTGGACAGTTGGCGCTAGGCACCGCAGCCCGAGCGCCCACCCGGTTCGCCCCGTCCGCCCGGCTTTGCCCGGTCCCGCCCCGCGCCCATATACGACGGGGTAGAATCGGGTGCCGGCCCGTCGGGCCGGGTGCGGAAGGTGCTGTCGTCATGTCGTCGTTCCTGAAATGGGGCCTGATCGCCGCGCTGGCGGTGGTCGGCCTGTTCGCCGGCATCGGGATGCTGGCCGACCAGTTCGGGGTCATCCTGACCCTGCTGATGGTCGTGTTCGGCATGTTCGCCTTCGTCGTCGGCACCGCGGTGGCGGCGACCGCCTGGGGCGTGCGCAAGGCCATCGACGCGGTGCGCGGCATCATGGACGTGCCGCAGCAGGAGCGGTTCGACAGCGTCGCCCAGTTCGAGGCGGCGATGGCCTCGCCGAGGCAGGACGACGAGCTGACCGAGGCGGCCGAGCGCATCCGCCGCGTCAAGAAGGCCGCGCACGGGATCGCCGACCGCGCCCTGTCGGCGGCGCTGGAACGCGTCGCCACGGCCGCCGAGACGCTGCTCACCCAGGCGCACCGCAGCCGCACCGACGCGCGCCGCCTGCGCAGCCAGCTCGTCCACCAGCTCGGCCACGTCGAGGTGGTCGCGCTGAACATCTTCCGCATGCAGGAGTCCGGCGGCGGCGACCCGGCGCTGGTCGGCCAGGCCACGCGCACCCTGACCGGCGTCGCCGCGGACTTCGAGCGGCACTACCGGCGCACCGATCCCGGCAAGGTGCTGGAGACCGAGGCGCGGCTGGAACTGCTCGCCCAGGAGGTCGGCGCCGGCCGGCAGCCGGCCCCGCCGCCGCACCCGGCCGCGGCCCGGCGCGAACCAGCCCCCGCACCGGCGCCCGACCGGGACAGCCTGACGCCCACCCTCGACCGCCTGTTCGGCCGCCAGCCGCGCTGACGGCACGCTTCGGGCTGGCGCGGTGCCGCATGGTTTGGTAGAATACCGGCCTGTCGACGCCTCGGGAAATGGAGGCTTTGCGATGACCATCGACAAGGTGATCGCCCCGCAGGCCGTGGCGGACGATGACGATGCCGCCGACGGCCCGGCGGACGACATCGTGTGGATCGAGTACGAGGACATGACCGAGGCGCAGCGCCGGATCGTGGACGCGGGCGAGACGGTGGCCGGGGAAATTCCCTTGGGCTTGTCCTCGGAAGAGCGGTTCGCCTGGCTGATGGAGCGCTTCGGCGGAAGAAGGGGCGGGTAGCGTGCCGCCCCTCGTCCGCCTTGAATATTCTGAGCATTTTGAAAAGAGCCTTGCAGACGTCTCTTGCGACAATGAACAGCTCGTAGTCCGTATCAACCGCTTTATTGATTGGAAGGAATGCGGCGTAACGCCAGCGCCTGCTTTCAGTGCCGACAAGCCGTCCGGCTATCGGCGCAACGGGCGGGTCGGGTTCCGGCCGTTTCTGGACAATGGGTTTCGCCACTGCCACCTGGACATCGTCGGGGCCGAGCCGCTGCTTGTCTATCGCATGCTGCACGACGCGACGATGCTCCGCCTGGTATGCATTGCCATGCATGCAGAAATGTTCGACAACAAGCGCCTGTTCTTTCGCAAGTACCGCAGCGAATTCCCGCGCACGCCCCGGCCGCGATGACGGACGGGGGCGGCCGGGCGCGACGGTCCGGCGCCGCGAACCATCCCGGTTCCGACCTGCTCCCGGCACGCCCATATTGCGATCTTGCCGCACCTTTCACCGTCATCGCGAGCGCGGCGAAGCAACGGGGCAGGGACTCGCGGCCGGGCTTTTGCGGGATCACCCATCTGTGATGCCCGCGCCAACCGATCGTGATTCGCCTTCCGCACCTGCGCTCTCTAGCGTGCGGACGGCATGTCGGGGAGGAGCGAATGCGGCCGTTGCTGGCATTCCTGGTGACGATTGGTCTTGTTCTGGCGGTTGCCGGACCCGGGACGGCGTCACCCCTCGGCCTCCCTGTCGTCCCGCCGGCCGACACGATCGTCGTGGACACGCAGTCCGACGGCGACACTGCGGACCCGTGTTCCTGCGGGCTGATCGGCAGCTGTTCGGCGCCCTGGCTTCACCCTCCCGAAGGCCCGACCGCTTTCTCCGGGAAGCCGCCGCATCTCGTGCCGATCGGCGACCGCATCCCCGGCGGCCTGCCGCCGGACGTCCCCTCGCCGCCTCCGCGCTCCGTCTGACGCGCCCGCAATACGCGCCGGCCGACCGCCGGCGCCGGGCGCCGCTTCGCACATGCGGCGGGCCGACATGGCTCGGCCGTGCGGATGCACCTGACGGACGAGGAGACTCGAAAATGGACTATCTCAGTCCGCGCGCCTTCGACCCGGCGCGCATCGCGCTGGCCCTGCGGGTCGGTCTGGGCTCGGTGTTCCTGATCGGTGGCTGGTTCAAGCTGTCCCGGCTGCTCGATCCGGCGGCAAGCGACGGCTTGGTCGCCAAGTATGTAAGTCCGACCGGCTACATCAACACGTTCTTCCAGGAGGTGCTGTTCGCCGGACCGATCGGCGATATACTCACGCCCTGGGGCTTCCTGACCGCGCTGTCGACCTTCGAACTGCTGGCCGGACTGGCGCTGATTGCCGGCTTCATGGTGCGGCCCCTTGCCCTGATCTTCGGTTTCCTGCTCTGGACCTTCATCGCCGCACTGCCGGTGACCGTCTCGCCCGGCGCGACGGCGGCGGATCCCACCTATCTGTCGCCCGCCCTGTTGGTCCAGGTCCGGGACATCGGCCTGTCCGGGCTGATGTTCGTGCTGCTCGGCCTGGGGGCAGGCGCCTGCAGCGTCGACCACTGGCTGTTCGGCGACAATGACCCGGCCGGGCGCGAGGACTGGCAGGGCCTCGGCCTGCTGACCCGGTTGTCCCTGGCCGGGCCCCTGCTGATCGGCGGCCTGTTTGCCGGGATGGATCATATCCAGAGCTGGGGCCTCTGGCCGCCTCTGCTGATCCTGACGGCGGCGGTCCTGATCCTCGGGATCGGGGTCCGCGTCGCCGGGGCGATCGCCGCCGGGGCGATGGTGTGGTTCATTGCCGGCAAGATCGATCCGGGGGCATCGCTGGTGGTCAACCTCAACGGCTTCAAGCGGGAACTGGCGTTCCTTGCGGCCGGCGGCGTGCTCGGCCTCTATGGCGGCGGCTCGCGATACACGCTTGCGGACCTGCGGGACCGCATGAGCCTGGCGGCCGCCATGCTGCGGGCGAAACGGGGCTTGCGGCGGCAGGTCAGGGAAAGCAACTGACCGAACCTCGGCGGCGGCCGGCCGGAAGCGCCCGCGCCGGCCGCCCACTGCCCTCGACCGCCGATAGGGGTGGCTGGACCGAAGCCGAGAAAGCGGAAGAATATACCATGACGCGAACCCCTTTCGTCCTGACGCTGCGACGCGTCGCCGGTTCCCTCGACAGGGAGCGGCGAGGAAGCAGGCGATGGACGCGATCGAACGGCTCGTCCTCATCCGCGGCCTCGCACTGCCGCGGGCGTGCCTCGCCGGGGTCGGCCGGCCCCGGATCGGGACGCCGGCGCGCCGCACCGCAAACTGTCCCGATCCCAAGCCGCTCCCGGCATGCCCTGACGAGAATATTCCATAGTCCTTCACCGTCATCGCGAGCGCAGCGAAGCGATCCAGTCCCGATGCCGCCTTGACCGCCCGGCGGTGCTCCGGAGTGCATCGCCGTGTCTGGATCGCTTCGCTGCGCTCGCGATGACGGTTTATGGCGTAAAATTATCTTGTAAAAGATGTATTGCAGGCGGCCTGCGGGCGAGGGGTTGCGGCGTAGCGCGTGGTCTCGATCGGGAGGCCGGGCATGAACCGGCCGGTCGGGTCTTGCGGCGGGCGGCGGGATCGGCAAAAAGTTGCAGGCGGTTTCCCGTATCCTCGCGTGGGCGCCATGGGGCTGTCGGAGTCTCTTTCGGCACTCCGACACGTCAAGTGGACTTGATGATGTCGCCGGCGGGGGCTGCGACCAGGCGGATCCAGCCGATGAAGGGTGCGGACGGCTGTCGCCGCGGCCCCGTGTGCTGACCGACGCCCGATGCCGTCGTCGACAGCCACAAGGGGCGGTTCCGACCGGCGTCCAGGGTCGCCGCCGTGCTCAGGCCTGTCAAGGCCCGGCTCCCGAACGGCGCGGCCGGACCAGCGGCAGCGTTGGGCTCGGGCGGCGCGTGTCGGCTGACGGCGGCGGTGTCGCCGGGCCTTGACAGGCCTTGCGCGCGGCGCGCCGGGAAACGCAGGTCGGCGCCGAGGGCAGGTCCCGGTCCAGTCTCACCAAGGGCAGGGACGTGGGGCAGTAAGCTCCACTGCTGCCGCCCGCAATCCCGTGAAGACATCATCCTGCTGGTGGGACCGGCACCGACCATCCCGCCTGATGCCACGCTCCTTGCAAGGTCGGGGAGGCTGCCGGCTGCGGCTGGCAGGCTCCGCCCGGCGCTAATCGTCGAATCCACTCGAAACGTCGAGGAGCCACAAAAGGACCGCTGGCATGATGGCGCCCCGACGCTGCCGCAGTGACACGACAGGAGGCCTTCGGTTGCCGCACGCCGTGAACCGCATCGATACCGGCCGCGGGCCGCCGGTGCTGTTCCTGCACGGCATCCCGGACAGTGCGGAGGCCTGGGCCGGGGTGATCGCGCGGCTGGGGCCGGGGGTCCGCTGCATCGCGCCGGACCTGCCGGGGTTCGGGGACGGGGCGGTGCCGGCGGGGTTCGCGCCGACGCTGGCGCACATGGCGCGGTTCGTCGATGAGGTGATCGCGGCGGCCGGGGTGCTGGAGCCGGTCACCCTGGTGGTGCACGACGTGGGCGGCGCGTTCGGGCTGGCCTGGGCGCTGCGCCATCCGGGGCGGGTCGGGCGCATCGTCGCGCTCAACACGGCGTTCTTTTCCGACCGGCGCTGGCATTGGGGCGCGCGGATCCTGCGCACGCCGGGGCTGGGGGAGCTGGCCATGGCGCTGCTGCCGCGGCGCGCCTTCGTGCGGTCGGTGCGGCGGGCCGCGCACGGAAATCTGTCACGGGCGGCGGTCGACGGGATCTACGACCGGTTCGGCCCGCGGGCGCGGCGCATGGCGCTGCGGCTGTACCGGGCGCTGGACCCGGCGGTGTTCCGCGGCTGGGAGGACGGCCTGCCCGGCCTGGCGGCGCGGGTGCCGGTGCTGGTGCTGTGGGGCGAGCGCGACCCGTACCTGCCGCCCGCCTTCGCCGACCGGTTCGGGGCGCGCCGCGTGGTCCGCTGGCCCGACTGCGGGCACTGGCCGCACCGCGAGCGGCCGGACCGCGTGGCCGCGGAACTGCGCGCATTCCTTGGGGAGGGGTGATGCCGGCGGTTCGGGTGACTGAGGTGTCCCCCGCGACCCGGCATGGGTCCGGGCTGTCCTTGACCGGGTGACCGGCCAGGCAGGAAATCGGCCGATGCTCATCCGCGCCAGAAATATTACGGATGATCGCACGATAAAAAACCCACGTCATTGCGGGGATACTGAAACAAGCTCCAGGAATTGGCGGTTTTTCCTGGGCCCGGGTTTTTGCCAGCTGCTGCGGGTGTCCCGCTCATCGAAAGAGACACTGGTATCGGATCCCCCCGAAACGGCTCCGGGGGCCGCTGGGGCCCCCGGAACTCAAGGCAATCGGACCGACCCGAACCGGATCAGCGGTTCATGCGGTTGTCGATCAGGTCCTCGACCACGGTCGGGTCGGCCAGGGTGGAGGTGTCGCCGAGCTGCTCGTACTCGTTGGCGGCGATCTTGCGGAGGATGCGGCGCATGATCTTGCCCGAGCGGGTCTTCGGCAGGCTGGGCGCCCACTGGATCAGGTCGGGCGAGGCGATCGGCCCGATCTCCGTGCGCACCCACTTGACCAGCTCCTTGCGCAGCTCCTCCGTCGGCGTCTCGCCGGCGTTGAGGGTGACGTACGCGTAGATGCCCTGGCCCTTGAGGTCGTGCGGGTAGCCGACCACGGCCGCCTCGGCGACCTTGGAATGGGCGACCAGCGCGCTCTCCACCTCGGCCGTGCCCATGCGGTGGCCGGACACGTTGATCACGTCGTCGACGCGGCCGGTGATCCAGTAGTAGCCGTCCGCGTCGCGGCGGCAGCCGTCACCGGTGAAGTACATCCCCGAATAGGTGCTGAAGTAGGTCTGCACGAACCGCTCGTGATCGCCGAACACCGTGCGCATCTGCCCCGGCCAGGGCATGGCGATGCACAGGTTGCCCTCGGTCGCGCCCTCCAGGTGGTTGCCCTCGGCGTCGACGATGACCGGCTTGACGCCGAAGAACGGGCGGGTCGCCGAGCCGGGCTTGAGCTCGGTCGCGCCGGGCAGCGGGGTGATCAGGATGCCGCCGGTCTCGGTCTGCCACCAGGTGTCCACGATCGGGCAGCGGCCGCCGCCGACCACGTTGTAGTACCAAAGCCACGCCTCGGGGTTGATCGGCTCGCCGACCGAACCGAGCAGCTTGAGCGACTTGCGCGAGGTCTTCTTGACCGGCATGTCGCCTTCGCGCATCAGCGCGCGGATGGCGGTCGGCGCCGTGTAGAAGATCGCCACGTTGTGCTTGTCCACGACCTCCCAGAAGCGGGAGGCGTCCGGATAGTTCGGCACGCCCTCGAACATCAGCGTCGTGGCGCCGTTGGCCAGCGGGCCATAGACGATGTAGCTGTGCCCGGTCACCCAGCCGACGTCGGCGGTGCACCAGTACACGTCCCCGTCCTTGTAGTCGAAGACGTACTGGTGGGTCATGGCCGTGAAGACCATGTAGCCGCCGGTGGTGTGCAGCACGCCCTTCGGCTTGCCGGTCGACCCGGAGGTGTACAGGATGAACAGCGGATCCTCCGCGTTCATTTCCTCGCACGGGCACTCCGCGGGAACCTGCGCGCACTCCTCATGATACCAGACGTCGCGGCCGTCGGTCCATTTGATCTCGCCGCCGGTGCGGTGCACGACGATGGCCGAATGGATCGTCGGGCACTCCTTGAGCGCCAGGTCGGCGTTCGCCTTCAGCGGCACGCTGCGGCCGCCGCGCAGGCCCTCGTCGGCGGTGATCAGGCAGACGGAGTCGCTGCCCTGGATGCGGTCCTTCAGGCTGTCGGGCGAGAACCCGCCGAACACGACCGAGTGCATCGCGCCGATGCGGGCGCAGGCCAGCATGGCGTACGCCGCTTCCGGGATCATCGGCAGGTAGATGGTGACGACGTCGCCCTTCTTGACGCCGCGGGCCTTCAGCACGTTGGCCAGCCGGCTGACCTGCTCGTGCAGTTCCCGATAGGTGATCACCTTGGAATCGTGGGGGCTGTCACCTTCCCAGATGATGGCCGGCTGGTCGGCGCGCGTGGCCAGGTGCCGGTCGACGCAGTTGTAGCAGGCGTTCAGCGTGCCGTCGCCGAACCACGTGAACCGCGCTTCGCCTCGGAAGTCGCCGTCCTTGACGCGGGTGTACGGTTTGAACCAGTCGAGCCGCTTGCCGTGCTCGCCCCAGAACCCCTCGGGGTCATGGATCGAGCGGGCATACATTTCCTCGTACTTGGCGTTGTCGACATAGGCCGACTTTGCCCACTCTGCGGGCACGGGGAAGTGGGTCGTCATCGTGGTCATGGACTGTTGCCCCCCGGGGACGGTTGCTTGTTTCGGTCGGCGGGCGGGGTGGCGCAAAAAGCCCCGCACGGCGGCCGGTATGGCGGGGATTATCCACGGATCCTCTCCTCTAAACAACCGTCCGCCCGCAGAAAGTCGTTAACCATGGCTTAAGCGGCCGGGATTAGGCTGATCACCGGCACCGCGCGCCGCGTCCGGCGCCGGCGCGATGAGGAGCACCGCCCGTGGCCGTTGATCTTCCCACCAATCCCACGTTCCCGCCCGGCGAGAGCCTGGTCGAACGGCTGAGCCGGTTGAGCCGCGAGAGCAACCTGATGACCCTGGACGCGGTCGCCCGCATGGCCCCGGCCGACGGCACCGGCTTCGCCGTCGCCGCCTGCCAGGCCAAGCGCCTCGCCGAAAGCCTGACCGGCGGCCTGACCGCCGCCGAGGTGCAGCGGGGGCAGAGATAGCGCTGGTGACATATGACTGTCCCTAAAACAATGCCTTTGTGTCGCTACGAAGGCGTGATCGAATATGAGGCTCCGGAAACATGGCCAACGGAGTTGACAGCATGTTTTAGACGTGAATTTCACGTGCTCCGAGCTTATGAACATCGCCGGAACGAAATTGAAAACGCTTGTCATGACAATATTTTAGCGCTTTTCAACCTACCGAGCAATGATTATAGCCAGCGCGATTTTAAGTTGTCCGAGAAGCGGTGGATATTATTACAGAGTGCCAGCTCTTGGGATTCCATTGCACACGAATTACTGACGATGAGCTAACAGACATTTCGAACCATGGACTTCGGCCTCTATGCTCGAGCCTTGTGCAAAACAAACTTGAAACGGCAAGAAGCCAAGGCTGCCTTAGCCAGCATTTGCTAGAAATACTTTGTCAAGATAATTGCGCAAATGAAAAAAGTCGAAGCGGAATGATACATTTTGTGAATTGTCGTTCAATATTAAGGGGTGAGCGAGCCGTAGAGCGGTTCTTCCGATCTTGGGGCGGAGAAGCCATTTATTTTAGACATGAAGATTGCCCTCACGTTGGTCGAATCCTGCATAATATTGGGATGACAACTATAGTTGTTGCTGCCATCCCAATACATTCGTTAAATTTTGCGCAAAGAATCTATTGCTAAACGCTTTGTCAATAAATTTCTGCGGGATCGCAATATATTGACAGAACATGGCGCAGATATCGAAACACATGCAAAAGAACCGCTGGATCCAGAATTGATTCTGGAAACTATAAGATTAGGAGATGTAAAATTTGAGCGGCTTGCCAATTGTTCGTCTTGGCGAAAGCCGCTTAAGTAATATTTGACGCTTGTTCAAGTCGCTGAATTTCATCTTCCCACCATTATATGACATATAGACGCCCGCCGTTTTTTGGGTCCGCACACACGACTGGTGCTGTGCGTGCCGTTCCCATGTATCGTGCTCTCGCTGCCGCGGCTGATCTAAGGCGGGCGATCAGGTGGCGGCCGGCACGGCGCCGGGGCGGGCCGCGCGCAGCTTCAGGCTGTCGGACTTGAGCTGGCCGCAGGCGGCGAGAATGTCGCGGCCGCGCGGGGTGCGCACCGGGCTGGGGTAGCCGGCGTCCATGACGATGCCGGCGAACCGGTCGATCGCGGCGGGGGGCGAGCAGGCGTACGGCGACCCCGGCCACGGGTTGAACGGGATCAGGTTGATCTTGGCCGGGACGCCGCGGATCAGGCGCAGCAGTTCGCGCGCGTCCGCCGGCGTGTCGTTGACCCCGTCCAGCATGACGTACTCGAAGGTGATCCGCCGGGCGTTGTTGACGCCGGGATAGGCGCGGCACGCCGCCATCAGCTCGGCCAGCGGATACTTGCGGTTCAGCGGCACCAGTTCGTCGCGCAGCGCGTCGGTGACGGCGTGCAGGCTGACCGCCAGGTTGACGCCCAGCTCCTCGCCGCACCGGTGCATCACCGGCACGACGCCGGCGGTGGACAGCGTGATGCGCCGGCGCGACACGGCGATGCCCTCGCCGTCCATGACGACGCGCATGGCGCGGGCGACGCTGTCGAAGTTGTACAGCGGCTCGCCCATGCCCATCAGCACGATGTTGGTCAGCGCCCGGTCCTGGCTGGCCCCTGTCCAGTCGCCCAGGCGGTCGCGCGCCAGCAGCACCTGGGCGACGATCTCCCCGGCCTCCAGGTTGCGCACCAGGCGCTGGGTGCCGGTGTGGCAGAACCGGCAGGTCAGCGTGCAGCCGACCTGGCTCGAGACGCACAGCGTGCCGCGGTCCTCGTCGGGGATGAACACCGCCTCGACCTCGCGGCCGTCGGACAGCCGCACCAGCCACTTGCGCGTGCCGTCGGCCGCGACCTGCTCGCGCGACACCGCCGGGCGGCCGACCGTGTGCCCCTCCGCCAGGCGGGCGCGCAGGGCCTTGCCCAGATCGGTCATCTCCGCGAAGTCGGTGGCGCCGCGGCGGTGGATCCAGCGCCACAGCTGGGCGGCGCGGAACGCCGGCTCGCCGAGCCGGGCCACCTCCGCGGCCAGTTCGGCCCGGGTCAGGCCGGCCAGGTCGACGCGCCCGTCGGCCCGCGGCGGCGGCGGTGCGAACAGGGAGGCGTGGCTGACGATGCTCATGGGCGGTTGATATGGGCGCGGCGCGCGCGGCCGCAACGCCGGGCGCCGGCCGCTGCCGGTCCGCTCCGTCCGTGCGGGCCTACAGGCCGCAGGCTTCCGAGATCTGCTCGTGGGTCGCGGTAAAGCCGAACAGGCTGTAGGTGTCGGTGGTGCGCGTGCCGCGGCTGGACGTGCCGCGCACGACCATGTCGGCGCCGCGCCGCATGGCGTTGACCAGGCGCTGGTCGGTGGCCGCGTCGCGCGCCCAGGCGGTGTCGCCCTCCGTGAACAGGCTGAAGGTCTCGCCGCCGATGGTCGCGGTGACTTCGCTGCCGGGCTGATACGTATAGCCGGCAATGAAGCTGATCACGTTGGTGCTGTTTTCCGCCGGGCGGTGGGTGACCAGGGCGAACACGTCGCCGCGCTGGGTATAGTTGCCTTCCTCCTCGGCCGGGCGGCTGGCCATGTAGCACACGCGGTTGCCGTTCTCCATGTACTGGAACGCGTGCCAGTCGCGATTCGTGCCCAGGTACTCGACATCCTGGGCGGCGGCCCGAGTCGCCGCGCCGGCCAGAAGCAGGATGGAGGCGGCGGTCACCAGGACGATGGCTGCGAGTCTTCTCATGGTGCTGCACGTGCTTGAAATTGCGAGGCGGGGGCGGGAAGGCTGCACGGGTTGCGGCTGCGCGGCATGACCTATCGGTCGTTTTTGACATTTTTGCGGTAGGGCTTTGATCCGCCTCTGCCACGCACCCGTATAAGCGAGTGTTGCGTGCGGCGCCACCCTTGTTGTCGCGTCGCGTTCCTGACCGCTGCCGCCGAGCAACGTCGTCGCCATGCCGCTCGACCAGTGCATCATCGGGCTGCCGTCTCTTGCCGTCGGGGCTTGGAAGCCCTTTTATGGAGCAATGGACGAGCGCCTGAACGACAAGCCGAACGGCACCGGCGGGGAGGTGTCGCTGAACGATCTGCTGGTCGCCGTGGGCGAGCAGCGGGATCGGACGGCATTCGCCGCCATCTTCGGTCACTTCGCGCCGCGCATCAAAGCCTACCTGATGCGCCGGGGCGCGGATCAGCAGACGGCGGAGGAGGTCGTCCAGGAGGTGATGGTCACGCTGTGGCGCCGGGCCGACCGGTACGATCCGGGACAGGCCGATGCCAGCACCTGGGTGTTCACGATCGCCCGGAACAAGCGCATCGACCTGTTGCGGCGGGAGCGGCGCCCGGAGCTGGACCCCGACGATCCGGCGCTGACACCGGCGGCGAATCCCGCGGCCGACGACGTCGTAAAGGCGACACAGGATGCCGGGCGCATCCGCTCCGCGCTCCGGGTGCTGCCCGACGAGCAGAAAGAGCTGCTGCATATGGCCTTTTTCGAAGACAAGCCGCACAGCGTCATCGCGACCGAGCGCAACCTGCCGCTCGGCACCGTGAAATCGCGAATCCGGCTGGCCATGACGCGGCTGCGCAAGGAACTAAGGGAAGAGGGATGATGTCCGTGCGCGTGCCCCCCGAGTCGGTTGCGATGCCGACCCACCATCCGCACGACGAGCTGCTCGTCGACTACGCCGCCGGCGCGTGCGGCGAGGGAGAGGGGCTGTTCGTCGCCACGCATCTGGCGCTGTGCCCGAGCTGCCGGACGCGAATGGACGTGTACGAGCACATCGGCGGCAGCCTGCTGGAGGACGTGGCGCCGGAGCCGATGAGCACGGGCAGTCTTGACGCCGTGATGGCGATGATCGGAACGGGAGAGAGTGCGCCGGAGCCGGCGCGTGCGCCGCGACCGGCTGCGCAGGCGGCGGGCGGGCCACCGCTGCTGCCCCGCCCCTTGCGAGACTACGTCACGGGCGATCTCGCCGCGCTGCCGTGGCGGACGGTGATGCGCGGCGTGGACACCGTCAGCCTCGCGCTTGCGGACCGGCGCGTGCGGGCACGGTTGCTGCGCATCCGGGACGGGGTCGCGGTGCCGACGCACACCCACGCCGGCAGCGAATACACGCTGGTCCTGGCCGGCGGCTTCACCGACGAGCACGGCCAGTACCTGCGCGGCGATTGCGCCATCTCCGACCAGGAGGTGACCCACCGGCCGGTGGCCGACCTGGGCGAGGATTGCCTGTGCCTAACCGTCACCGACGCGCCGCTCAAGCTGACCGGCCGCTTTTCGCGCCTGCTCAACCCGTTCCTGCGCAAGTTCTAGAGCAGCCCCGCGGGTGCCGGGAAAGCGCTTCCGGCACCCGCGGCGCAACCGGACCCGGCCTGCCGTTTTCGCGGTCCGGATTAACCCAGGTGAACGCCACGCCCCGGTTCCCCTGCTAGCCTTCGTACAGCGTGCCGCAGCCGCGGCGCCCGTTGTCGTGCGAAGCCAGGGGGCCTTGAGCCGATGCCGCGGGGCGAAATCCACCCGGCCCACCGAGTCGAATCGCTGTCCATCCTGAACGAGGACGGCGAGCTGGACCGCGATCTGGAGCCGGACATCGACGACGACCTCCTGCGCAGGATGCACCGCTTCATGCTGCTGTGCCGGCGGTTCGACGAGCGCATGCTCAACCTGCAGCGCCAGGGCCGAATCGGCACGTTCGGGCCGGTGCAGGGCCAGGAGGCCGCACAGATCGGCGCGGTCGCCTGCCTCGATCGCCGCGACTGGCTGGTTCCGTCGTACCGCGAGACCTGCATGGCGCTGTGGCGCGGGACGCCGATGAGCGGCCTGCTGCTCTACAACGCCGGGTACAACGAAGCCGGGCGCATCCCCGACGAGCAGAACGATATGCCGATCTCGATCCCGGTCGGCACGCAGATGCTGCACGCGGTCGGCATCGCCTACGGGATCACCATGCGCCGCGAGGGCGACGCGGTGCTGACCTGCTTCGGCGACGGCGCCACCTCGCAGGGCGACTTCCACGAGGCGATGAACTTCGCCGCCGTGTTCCGGTCGCCGGTCGTGTTCTTCTGCCAGAACAACCAGTGGGCCATCTCGGTCCCGCGCGACAAGCAGACCCATGCCAAGACGATCGCGCAGAAGGCGCTCGCCTACGGCATGCGCGGCATCCAGGTGGACGGCAACGACATCCTGGCGGTCTATGCCGCGACCCGGGATGCGCTGCAGCGCGCCCGTGCCGAGCGGGACCCGACGCTGATCGAATGCGTCACCTACCGCATGTCGGTCCACACCACCGCCGACGATCCGACCAAGTACCGGACCGAGGAGGAGGTCGAGCTGTGGCGCAAGCGCGACCCGATCCGGCGCTTCCAGAAATACCTGATGGACAAGGGGCTGGTGTCCGAGGACGAGATCGGCGACCTGGATGGACAGGTCCAGGAGGAGATCGCCGAGGCGTGGTCGGAGACCCAGCGCCTGATGAAGGAATACACGGACCCGCTGCACATGTTCGAGCACATCTACGGCGAGATGCCGCCCTATCTGGCCGAACAGCGCCGGGAGCTGGCCGACGCCCTTGCGGCCCGGGGCCGGGAAGGCGGCGCCTGATGGCCGAGCGGACGATGATCGAGGCGCTCAACCTGGCCATGCACCAGGAGATGGAGCGGGACGAACGCGTCCTGGTGATGGGCGAGGACGTCGGCGTCGACGGCGGCATTTTCCGGGTCACCGAAGGCCTGCTCAAGCAGTTCGGCGAGGAGCGGGTGATCGACAGCCCGCTGGCGGAATCCGCCATCCTCGGCGTCGGGCTCGGGATGGCCGTCAACGGCCTGCGGCCGATCTGCGAGATCCAGTTCTCCGGCTTCGCCTACCTGGGCTTCCACCACATCGAGTCGCACATCGCGCGCATGCGCTGGCGGTCGCAGGGCCGCCACGCCGTCCCGCTGGTGGCGCGCATGCCGTACGGCGGCGGCGTCCGCGCCCTGGAGCACCATTCGGAGAGCCGCGAGGTCTACTATGGGCATACGCCGGGCCTGAAGATGGTCATCCCGTCCGGCCCGCGGAACGCCCGGGCGCTGCTGGTCAGCGCGATCCGCGACGAGGACCCGGTGATCTTCTTCGAGCCGAAGATGGTCTACCGGGCATTCCGCGAGGAGGTCCCGGACACCGAGGAAACCGAGCCGATCGGCAAGCCGAAGGTGGTGCGGTTCGGGCAGGACCTGACCCTGATCGCCTACGGTGCGATGCTGCACCGGACGCTGGCCGCCGCCGACCGCCTGCGCGACGAGGACGGCGTCGCGCCCGAGGTGATCGACCTGCAGACCATCGCGCCGCTCGACGAGCGCAGCATCCAGGACTCGGTGCGCAAGACCGGCCGCGTCGTCATCGTGCACGAAGCGCCGCGCAGCTTCGGCCCGGCCGGCGAGCTGATCGCCCGCATCGTCGAGAAGTCCTTCCTGTATCTCGAGGCGCCGGTCGCGCGGGTGACCGGCTACGACGTGCACTTCCCCTATCTGGCGCGCGAGCAGGCCTACATGCCGGACGAGAGCCGCATCCTGGCCGCCGCGCGCCGCACCCTGGACTTCTGACGAGAGGCCCGAGCCCGTGGTGCAGGAATTCCGCTTGCAGGATCCCGGCGAAGCGATCCATGAGGCCGAGATCCAGGAGGTGCTGGTCTCCCCGGGCGACCGCGTCGAGGAGGGCCAGACCGTCTTCGTGATCGAGACCGACAAGGCCGCCGTGGAGATCCCGGTGCCGTTCTCCGGCACCGTCGCCGACATTCCGGTCAAGCCCGGCGACATGGTGCGCGTCGGCGAGCTGCTGATGACCGTCGAGGAGGAGGGCGCCGCGGCGGCCGAAGCCGAGACGGCGCCGCCGCCCGAGCCGGAGGAAAAGCCGGAGGAGCCGGAGGAGCCGGAGAAAGAGGCGGCCGAACAGCCGGTGCCTAAAGAACCGGAAGAACCGGAAGAAGCGGAAAAGCCGGCCGCGCCGTCCCGGGAAGAGCGACCCGAGGAAAAGCCCGAGGAGCGTCCCCCCGAACCGGCGGAACGCCCCGCAGCCGAAGCGCGCGAGGACGCCGCGCCGCAGCGCCGCGCGGGGGGGCCGGTGCCGGCGGTCCCGGCCACCCGGCGGCTGGCCCGCGAGCTGGGGGTGGACCTGCGCGCGGTGGAGCCGTCCGGCCCGGACGGCCGGGTCACCGACGCCGACGTGCGCGCCCACGCCGAGGGCCGGCGCGAACGGCCCGCCGCCCCGGCGGCTGCCGAAGCGCCCGCGCCCGCCGCCCTGCCCGACTTCGAACGGTGGGGGCCGGTCGAGCGCCGGCCGCTGCGCTCGCTGCGCCGCGCCACGGCCAAGCACATGGCGCTGTCCTGGTCGCAGATCCCGCACGTCACCCACCAGGACCTGGTCGACATTACGGAGCTGGAACGGTTCCGGCAGCGTCACGAGGCGGATGTCGAGGCGGCAGGCGGAAAGCTGACGGTGACCGTGTTCGCCGTCAAGGCGGCCGCCGCCGCGCTGGCCGCGTTCCCGACCTTCAACGCCAGCTACGACGCCGAGGCGGAGGAGGTGATCCTCAAGCAGTACGTCCACATCGGCGTCGCGCTGGACAGCGACCGCGGGCTGATGGTGCCGGTGCTGCGCGACGTGGACCGCAAGAGCGTCGCCGAGCTGGCCGTGGAGCTGACCCGGATGAGCGACCGGCTGCGCGACAGCGCGCCGTCCAGCGACGACCTGCGCGGCGGGACCTTCTCGGTGACCAATGTCGGCGGCCTGGGCGGCACCGGGTTCACCCCGATCGTCAACCACCCGCAGGTGGCGATCCTGGGCCTGGCCCGGGCGCGGCTCGAACAGGTGGTGACCGGCACGCTGGACGCGCCGGACACCGCGGTGCGGCTGATGCTGCCGGTGTGCGTCGCCTTCGACCACCGGGTCAACGACGGCGCCGACGCGGCCCGCTTCACCAGCCGCATCGCGCAGCTGCTCGCCGACCCGGAGCGGTTCGCCCTGAGCGTCTGAGCGGAGGCGGTGCGATGGCCGAGGTGGACCGGCTGGCCGAATTCGTCGTGGCGCGGCGGTACGCCGACCTGTCGGCCGCGGCGGCCGACCAGCTCAAGCTGCGCGTCCTGGACAGCCTGGGCTGCGCGTTCGGCGCGCTGGGCGCCGAAGCCGCCACCCTGGTCCGGCAGCATACCGAGGCGTTCGGCGGCGCGCCGCTGGCCGGGCTGATCGCCGGCGGGCGGACGGCGCCGGACCGCGCCGCCTTCGACACCGGCGCGCTGGTCCGCTACCTGGACTTCAACGACAGCTATCTGGCCGAACGCGAAACCTGCCACCCCAGCGACAACCTGGCCCCCGTGCTGGCCGCAGCGGACTATGCCGACGCCTCCGGCGCGGACTTCCTCACGGCGCTGGCCGTCGCCTATCAGGTCCACACGCGGCTGAGCGACGCGGCGCCGGTGCGCGACCGCGGCTTCGACCACACCACGCAGGGCGCCTACGCCGCCGCCGCCGGGGCCGCCAAGGCGCTGCGGCTCGACGCGCCGGGCACCGCCAACGCCGTGGCGATCAGCGGCACCGCGAACAACGCCCTGCGCGTCACGCGCACCGGCAGCCTGTCGCACTGGAAGGGTCTGGCCTATCCGAACACCGCCTTTTCCGCCGTCCATGCCGCGTTCCTGGCGATGCGCGGCCTCACCGGACCGGCCGAGGTGTTCGAGGGCACCAAGGGCTTCAAGGACAGCATCGCCGGACCGTTCGAGATCGACTGGGCGGGCGAGGACCTGGAACGCGTCCGCCGCACGGTCCTCAAGAAGTTCAATGCCGAGGTGCACGCCCAGTCGGCCGTCGAGGCGGCCCTGGACCTGTGCCGGGAGCACGGCGTCGCCGGCGGCGCCGTCGAGCGGGTCGAGCTGGCGGTGTTCGGCGTCGCCCACCGCATCATCGGCGGCGGCGAGGAGGGCGAGAAGACCACCGTGCGCCGCAAGGAGGAGGCCGACCACAGCCTGCCCTACATGGTGGCCGCGGCGCTGCTGGACGGCCGGCTGCTGCCCGACCAGTACGCCGAGGCGCGGATCGCCGCCGACGACGTACAGGACCTGCTGCGTCGGGTCGCCGTGCGCGAGGCGGGCGACCTGACCGCCCGCTTCCCCGCCGAGATGCCGGTGCGCCTGGCCATCGTGCTCAAGGACGGCCGCCGGCTGGATCGCGAGCAGGCCGACTACGAGGGCTTCCACACCCGGCCGATGGCCTGGGAGACGGTGGCCGCCAAGTTCGACAGCCTGGCCGAGAGCCACACCACGCCCGGGCAGCGGGAGCGGATCAAGGAGACGGTCGCCGCGCTGGAGACGCGGCCGATCCGCGATCTGGCCGCCCTGCTGTCGGCGCCGACCGGAGGGACATCATGAGCGAAGACCGCGCCTTTTCCTTCATTCCGCGCAACGCCCGCGACGCGAAGCCCCGCACGCGCGGGCTGACCGAAATCCGCGGCCCCTACTACTCGGCCATGGGCGTGCGGTACCTGAGCGACGTGCTGGAGACCATGGGCGCGTACGTGGACGGCCTGAAGTTCGCCGGCGGGTCGTTCGCGTTGCTGCCGCGCGCCCGGCTGAAGGCGCTGATCGACCTGGCGCACGCCCACGGCGTCTACGTCTCCACCGGCGGCTGGGTCGAGCACGTGCTGACCCTCGGGCCCGGCGCGGTGGAGCAGTATCTGAAGGAGTGCGCCGACGTCGGCTTCGATGTCGTCGAGCTGTCGGTCGGGTTCATCTCGCTGCCCGCCGAGGACGTGGTCCGGCTGGTGCAGGCGGTGACCGCCGCGGGGCTGAAGGCCAAGCCGGAACTGGGCATCCAGTTCGGCGCCGGCGGCGACACCCCGGAATCGGCGCTGGCCGCGGAGGGCAGCCGCGACGTGCAGTGGGTGATCGACCAGGCGCGGCGCTGCCTGGACGCCGGCGCCGACATCATCATGATCGAGTCCGAAGGCATCACCGAGAACGTCAGCACCTGGCGCACCGACGTCTCGGCCAAAATCATCAACAGCCTGGGCCTGGAGAACGTGATGTTCGAGGCGGCCGAGCCGCCGGTGTTCGAATGGTACGTCAAGAACTACGGGGTGCACGTCAACCTGTTCGTCGACCACAGCCAGATCGTGCAGCTGGAATGCCTGCGCAGCGGCTTCTGGGGCACCAAGAGCACCTGGGGCCGCGTGCTGACGTACGGCGGGTAGTGCCGCGCCGGCCCGGCCGTGCGGTGCGGCCGGCCCGGCGGCGTGATCATTCGGCGGCGGCCTCGTCCCGCGCGTCCTCCAGGCTGGCGATATGCACCCGGCCGGCCTGAAGGTCGGCCAGCCCCTCCTGGCGCAGCATTTGAAGGGTGCGGTTGACGTGGACCGTGCTCAGGCCCAGCGCATCGGCCAGCACCGGCTGGGTGGCGGGGAAGTCGAAGCCGGCCGGGCCGTCCTCCGCCGGCGCGTCCGCGTGCGAGCGCCGGCAGATCTCCAGCAGCAGGCACAGCATGCGTTCCTTGGCGGTGCGCCGACCCAGGCTGATGGTGTGCTCGATGATGGCGTCCTGCTCGCGCACGCTGCGCGCCTCCAGCTCCCGGCCCAGCGCCGCCAGCCGGCCCTCGATCTCCGGCCGCGGCAGGCGGACCACCTCCGCGTCGGTCAGCGCGGCGACCGAATGGCGCGCGACGCCGTCCGCCAGCACGATCGGGTCGCCCGCCATCAGGAAATGGATGATCTGGCGCCGCCCGTCGGCCAGCAGCCGGTACCGGAACGCCCACCCGCGCCGCAGGATCAGCACGCCCCGGACCGCCTCGCCCTCCCCGAACACGTCCTGCTGCGGGCGCACCAGCCGCCCCGCCGCCGCCCCGAGCCGCGCCGCGTCCCGGTCGGCGGGCACGCAGGCCGAAGCCGGCGCAGGACGACCGGCCGGGCGGACGCCCGCCTGCATTCTCGGGGTCTGCGGCAGGACGCGGGGGGTGGGCAGCATGGTTCGACCCATCGTGCACGGGACGACCCGGCACCGTGCAGCACGCCGGACCCGGATCAGCTACCCCGCGTAACGGCAACAGGCCCGGGAACGTTCCCCGTCCCGCGGCGCGGCCCGGGGGGCCGGCGGCGCCGCCGCCGGTCCCCCGGGCCGCGTCACGGACGCAGGCAGACCGCGGTCCGGCCGCCCTCGACCCATTCGGCCAAGGCCGCGCCGGTGGGATCGCGGCGCGCCGCCTCCAGCATCTCGGCCGGCCGGATCGGGCTGAGCACGGCGGCGACGCCGCGCCGGAACAGCGGGGCGGGGTGGACCGCCGCGCTCTGACCCTGGACCAGCACGACCTTGCCGTCGAGCGGGGCGGCAAGCAGGGCGTCCATGCTCCCGTTGGCCAGGGCCGAGCCCGTGATGGCAACGACGTCGGCCCGGGCCAGCCGCTCCCGCCAGTCGGCGCCATCCGACAGGGAGATCGCCGTGCCCGGCCGCGCCAGCGCCATGGTATCGCGCACCGCCTCCATCTCGGCACGGCGGTCGGGGTAGGTCAGGTCGGCGACGTGCAAGCCCGTCAGCGCCGGCCGGGCCAGCAGGGAGAACATCAGCCCGCCGAACCCGATCACCAGCGCCCGCTCCGCCGCATCGATCAGGGCGTCCGGGACGCCCTCGTGCGCCGTGAACCCGAACCGCGCCGGCTGCCGCCAGACCGGCGCCGCCAGGGCGGCGAGCAGCGCCACCCGCAGCGCCGATGCGAAGGCGTCCGTGCCGTTCGCCGGGAACAGCCGGTCGCGCAACAGGGCATCGACGCTGTCGCTCCGCACGGCGTCGAACCGGCGGGCGGCCTCCGCGGGAGGCAGCCCGGCATAGCTCAGCGACCAGCCGGCCGACCCGTCGTCCAGGACGACCGCGAGGAACGTGGCGGTGGGAACGAACTCCGCGATCCGGCGGCCCGCGGTCAGGCCGTCGGCCTCTGCGGCGGCCAGGCATTCGTCGTGGAGGCTCATGAGGTCGGCCGGACCTGGGCGGATACGTCGGCGGCTGCCGGCGACGCGACCGGCTTCAACCCGGCGGCCGCCAGCAGGGCTGCCAGCCCCCCGGCCGCCGCGGCTGCCGCCTCGTCCCCCACATGGGCGATCAGCGGCGCATCCAGCCCGCCCAAGAGGTTCGCAAGCGCCGCCCGGTCGGCGGGCGCCGTCCGCGCCAGGCGGCCGGCGTCCAGGAACACCAGCCCCGGCGGGCCCGACCGCTCGACGACCGCGCGGACCGCCTCGGCGCCCAGGGGCGCGGCGCGGAAGCGGTCGGCGGCGGCATGGCGCCGGCGGGCGGCGGCGATCGCCGCGGCGTCCGGGTCCACGCCCCACGGCGTCAGCCGGCGGTTCTCCAGGAGGACCATCTCGAGCAGCAGGCCATCGCCGCAGCCGAGATCGAGCACGGCGCCCTTCGCCTTGCGGACCGTGTCCAGGTGCTCCCAGACCACGCCGGCGAGCAGCCCGCTGCGCGCGAAGTCGAGGATCGGAGCGTCGCCGCCGGCGGGTTCGGGCGGCGGTGCGGGCCGGTCGCCGGCTCGCGCCGGTCCGACGGGCGGCGCCACCGGCGCGGCGAAGACCGTGCCCCGCTTGCCGGTGGCGGGCCAGCGGGATCCGGCGGCCTCGACGCGCACCGTCGCGGCGGTGTGGTCGGTCGCAACAACGAACTTCAGGACCGGAAGCGCGACCTCGGCAATGCCGTGCACGGCCGAATACTTCGTCGGCCACGCCAGGATCTCGGCCAGCCAGTCCATCTCGGCCGCGAAGCCGAGCGTCCGCCCCAGCGCAAGCCGCCGGGCGCCGAGGCGGGCCGTTGCCGGACAGTCGGGCCGGCAGGGGTCGTGGGTAACGGCGGCGAGCCCGATCGGGCGGGCCAGGATGTTCGCCGCGGGCGGCCCGTCTGCGGCCAGGGGCTCCGGTGCGGGCGCGGCGGATGTCCAAGCCAGCACCGGATCGGTCCGCTCGGCGGGCCAACCGGCGGCGGCCCGGGCGCAGCAGGGCGGGTGCCCGAACCGCACCCTCTGCGCGTACGCGTCGCGCTCGCCGAGGGCGGCCACGGCGGTTTCGATCTCGGCCGGCTGCGCCACGACCAGCCGGTGCACCAGCGCCTCGACGGGGTCGCCGTCGGGAGCGGGGGCGTTGTGGGCCCGCACGCGGTCCAGGTAGGCGCCGATCGGGACGGCCACCAGCCCGGCGTCCGCGACGGCGCCCAGCAGCCCGGCGAGCCGGTCGAAGCGGCAGTCCAGCAGCGCGGCGCCCGGATCCCCCTCGGCGAGCTCCGCCAGACGCACCGTCAGCAGGGCGCTGCGGATGCGCTCCAGGCGAGGCTCCCATTCGGCCCGCGCCGCGTCGTCAACCCAGACGATCCGGTCGTCCGCCCCGCAGGCGCGCTCCACGGACTGGTACAGCGGGACGGCCATGCCGGTCAGCCCGCGGAGGCCAGCCGCCGCCGCACCGAGGCCAGGCTCTCGTCGACGCCGCACTCCCACTGCCGGGTCAGTTCCGCCTCGATTGCGGAACGCTCGGACGACAGCGACAGGGGCTCCTCCCCGGCCGCGGCCATCGCCGCCTCCAGGTCCTCGTACAGCCCGAACCAGACGGCACAGTGCTCGCTGCGGAACCGCCAGTCGCCGCCGAGCGCCGTGCCCGGGCAGTTCCCCTTGCACATCAGGAAGAACCGGCAGTCCCGGCAGCCGCCCTCGTCCTGGGAGGTCCGGTACAGGGCCAGCTGACGCTCGAACCCGGGCACGTCGGCGCTGACATAGCCGATGCCCGCGCTCTTCGTCCGCCCGCAGTTGCTGCGCTGGCCGTCGCCCTCGATGCCCCGGACCGCCCGGGTGCTCAGCGGGTCGCAGGCCTGCCACACGCACGAAACCAGGTCGTCCTCGCCGGCCAGCATCTTTCGCATGTCGTCGAACAGGTCGAAGCGCACGTGCCGCAGCGACGGCTCCAGCGCGAGGAAGGCGCGCAGCGCGGCCTTGTTCTCCTCCGGGGTCAGGGTCAGGTCCCGCTCCACCTCCGGGTCGTCGCTCTGCAGCAGGTGCAGCCGGACCTTGCGGATGCCCAGGGAGTCCAGGTAGCGGGTCCACGCGAGCAGGACCGGCAACCGGTCCGCCGCGGCGTTGTGCCGGTGCAGCGTGACGATGATGCTGGGCCTGTGTCCCTCGCGGCACAGGCGGACGATCACGGCTTCGGTGCGGTGCGTGGCGCGGCGGGTCGCCGCCGGGGACCCCGCCCAGCGGGCATCGTTGAGCGGCCCAGGACCGTCGATCGAGATGCCGACGCGCACATTGTACCGCTTGAACATCTCGATGTGCGAGCGATCGATCAGCGTGCCGTTGCTCTGCACGGCGCATTCGCCGTAGCGCTCATGGCCGTACGCGAACAGGCGCTCCAGGTCGTCGTCGCGGACCATCAGCGCCTCGCCGCCGAACACGGCGAACGGCTCGTCGAAGCGGGCGAGCGACTCCATGATCCGGTCCATCGAGTACTGCTTGGGCAGGACTCCCTGCCTGCGCATGGTGTCCTGATAGCAGTACCGGCACTGGATGTTGCACCGGTCGCCCAGGGGCCGGACCTCGATCGTCATGGGCTCGCCATCCTGTCCAGCGTGCCGGACTCGCCGCGGTCGTGCGAGGGCGCCTCCCGGACGGATCCGGGAGATGTCCGCGCGAGCGATCCGTTGTCGGACCAGTACACGACCTCGGGCCAGTCGAGCAGTTGCGACTCGCACAGATGCACCTGAGAGTACATCCCGACGTTCGCGAACAGCAGCCGGTCCCCTTCCGAGTAGACCGGGCAGGGCGAGAAGCTGCCGATGCGTCTCTTCGAGCAGCTTGCGTCCACCAGGCTGCCGCGCGGCGTCACGACCCGCGGTTCGGACAGGCCGAAGAAGCCGGGCGGCGTCTTGCGCAGGCCGAGCGTGGGCCCGAGGTCGATGTGCATGGCAAAGCCGCTGTGGGCGCTGCTGCTCGTGTAGACGATCCGCGACAGCGCGTGGACGGCGTTGTTCACCAGGGCGCCGCCGGGCTCCATCATCAGCTTCACGCCCCGCCGATGCGCGAACTCGTAGAGCAGGTGCCTGAAGCCCGTGAAGGCGCCGGACGCCGCCTCGGCGTCGAGCTCGGCCGACAGCTCCGGATACAGCAGGGCGCCGCCGATGTTCACCGTGTCGATGTGCGGCAGCCAGCGCTCCATGACCTCCGCGGCCAGGTCCAGCCCCAGGCGGTGCACACCGTAGTAGCACAGCCCCCGAATGCGCCGGACGATCGGCCCGGCAGTGGCGATCCGCGTCTCGATGTACCGCTTCGTCGCGCCGTAGTCGACGTGGCGCGCGTCGTGTTCGCAAAGGTTGAGGCGCAGGAAGATGTTCCGGGTCCCGCTCAGGTCCGTGACTTGCCGGAGCGCCTCCAGAGACTCCACAACGAAGTAGTCGATGCCGTGTTCCAGAAGGAACCGGATCGTGGTCTCGGGCAGGCAGGGGTTGCCGTAGATAATTTGTTCCGGCGGGACGCCCAGGCCCAGCAGCCGGCGGACCTCGCCGGGGCTGGCTGCCTCGAAGCCCGAGCCGGCGGCGTGCATGGTCGCCAGGATCCGCGGGTCCCCGTTGGCCTTGACCGCGTAATGGATCGGGATGTCCGGGAAATACTGCCGGAGGATCTCCAGGTTCCGCGGAATCTTGCCCAGGTCCACCAGATAGGCCGGCCGCGGCGAGTCGGCGAGATCGTCCAGCACGGCCCCGATGGTCTCGCGGACGCGCGGGGAAAGGGTCGGCGGGTGGCCGCAACTATACAGGTTCATTGTCGCACCGCTCCGTGACGGCATCAGGATCGGCGGATCCGGCCGGCATGCGGTTCTCGGAGTCCAGACCGTCGAGGTCGGCATGCCCCCAGGGATAGTCGCGGTCGGGCTTGCCCTCCGCCAGTCTGCCGTCCACCACCAGCGACAGCGCCGTGTTGTCAAGGACCAGGAACAACTGCCAGTCGCGCAGGCGATCGAACACGGCCGCGGGATCCGACATCGCCCGGTCCGTCTGCAGGCGGGCAAGCCGCACCGGGATCGACGCCTGGGTCCGGAACGCCTCCAGCACCGCCACCTCGTCGTCGTCCAGGATGCGCCATGGCGCTGCGGCCGCTCCGCGGGTGTCCTTGAGCACGGTCATCGGACCGATCCGCTCGGCGCGCAGCTCCGGCACCTCCCGGCCGCCGTACCATCGGGCCTGCCAACCGGCAACCGCCGCCTTGAGCGGCGCCACATAGTCGTGGCCGGGCAGGTCACGCGCCTCTCCCTCGAAGAAATAGGCCAGGTCGGCGAGCCGGTCCGGCGCCAGCCCGTACAGCGCCGCGTAGGCGGGCGCCGGCCGGACCCGCTCGAAGCCCATGCGCGCCGCCTGCTCATAGTTCGGGCTGAACCGGTCCAGCCGGATCGCCGATACGCTGGTGGGCGGCCGCAGGTGCTCGACCAGCGGCACCAGGTCGGCCATCTGCCGATACGCCTCCGCCGGCTCGCCGGGGAACCCGTGCAGGATGTTCCAGACCGCGCCCACGCCGAACTCGCGGCACAGCCTGAGCAGGCGGACATTGGTCAGCGCATCGACGCCCTTGCGCATCAGCCGCAGGACGCGGTCGTCCAGGCTCTCGATGCCGGGCTGCACCCATGAGACGCCGGCCCGGCGCAGCGTGCGCACGGCCGCCTCGTTCAGGTTGGACTTGATCTCGCAGAACATCCTGTACGCGGGCGCATCGCTGTCGAGCTGCCCGAAGACGTGCCTGACGTGGTCGAGCGCAATGATGTTGTCGGCCAGCAGGAACCGCCTGACCCCATACCGGCCGGACAGCCCGGCGATCTCCCGGCGCACCCGCTCCGCCGGCTTGGACCGGAAGCTCATCCCTGCCGAGTTCAGGCCGCAGAACGTGCAGTGGTTCTTCTGCCCCCACCAGCAGCCGCGCGAGGCCTCGATCATGATTGCCGGCGCCACGGCGTGCCGGAATGCGGCGCGGTCCAGGCGTGCGAAGTAGTCGTCGTGATCGGGCACCGCCGCGCGGTCCATGTCCACCAGCGGGGCGGGCGCCCGCTCCGCCATGCCTTGGGCGACGACGCCGGCGGCGGACGGCGGGCGTCCCGCACGCAGGTCGGCGACGAACGCGGGGAAGGCCTCGTCCGCCTCCCCCGTGAACGCGTAGTCCAACTGCGGGAAGACCTCGACGAGCACGCGGCCCATGGGCCCGTGACAGTTGGCGCCGCCGATGCAGGTGACCACGCCGGGAGCCAGACGCTTGACCGCCGCCGCGATCGCCAGCGCCGCCGCGGTCTGCTGGAAGGTGGTGGTAAAGCCGACCAGCATCGGCCGGTCGGCCAGGATGTCGCGCGCGACCGCGTCGACGAACCCGGCCGCATCGGCGCGCACCCGCTGCATGCGCGCCCACAGCCCGGCATGGGCGTATCCGGCGATGGCCGCTTCGTGCGCGGCCCGGGCCTCGGGGTCGGGGTGCGTGTCCAGCAGGTGCGCGAACAGCCAGTCGCCGGCCAGCAGGTGGGTCGGCAGGTCCTCGGCCAGGGCCTCGTTGAGGTCCAGGCCATAGCGTTCGGCGAAATCGATGCAGGCATAGACGACCCGGGCGGGCACCCCCTGCGCCGCCAGCGACGCCTTCAGCAGCGACAGCGCGAGCGACGGGCGCAGGACCGAGGACACCGGCGGTGCGCAGAGCACGACGTGGCTTGTCTCGGGCCCGTCCATGCTGCGAGTCATCCGCCGGTCCCGGTCTGCCGGTCGGCCTCGGCGGCCGGGTCGCCCGCCACGGCCGCGCCGGCGTTGGTCCGTTCGGGCGGCTGGAACTTGCCCAGGGCGGCCAGGACCATTTCCTGCGCCGCCAGCGCGCCCCGCTTTCCGGGCAGGGCGGCCCGCGCCCGGGCCAGCAGGGCCGGATCGTTGAACAGCCGGTCGCAGGCTTGGCAGATACCGTCAAAATCCTCGGGCTTCAGGGGGGCGGGATCGCCGGCCGTGACCTGGCACAGCAGGCTCACCGGCCCTTCGAAAGCGATCCACTTCCACAGCGGATCGTCATAGGCTCGTTCCACGGCACCGCGCAGGCCGCCGGGGCCGTTGACCTCGCCCAGCACCATCTCCTCGGTCGGCGGCAGCACGCCGCAGCACGGCAGGATCCGGCCCTGGTCGGTCACCTGGAAGTTTTGCAGCACCGAATGGCACGCGCCCCGGTAGACGCCGGGCTGGAGGCACCGCTCCGCCCGTCCGTCCCCGTCGGCCAGATCGGCGGCCCGGCCGGTGGAATTGGCGGTTACCTCGTAGACCTTCTCGGACTCGTCCCCCTCCCGCACGCCCAGCACGTTGCGCATGTACGCGGCGTCGATGCGCGCCCCCGGATCGCGCGTCACGGCGACCAGGAAGGGAATGCCCACCGTGCGCAGGGCCTCGACCGCATGGACGATGAAGCGTTCCGGCACGAAGGCGGCATGCATGTCGTCGTAGCTGATCGTCAGCTCGCCCAGGCCGGCCTCCGCCATCGGGGTCAGGATGGCCAGGGCCCGTTCGCGCGACTTCGCGAAGAAGGCGCTGGTGGTCGCTGCCGCGGCCAGCCCGTGGCTCCGGGCGATGCGGATCGCCGACAGCATCAGGTTGGGCAGCAGGAACGGGTCGCCGCCGATCATGTGCACGGCCGACATCTCGGGGATGCCCGCCGCGTCGCGGATGGCGCGCTCGACGTCGGGCAGCGCCAGGCAGCCGGCCTGAGTCATGTCGGACCGGTAGCAGCAGTGCCGGCACCTGAGCGGACAGCGCAGCGTCAGGTTGAGGATCAGGCTGCGGGCCGCAATACAGTCGCGGTCCGGAGGGAGGCGGGTGGCGGACCGGTCCGGAGACGCGACGCCCCGCTCGGCGGAACATTCGGTCGCTCGGTCCATCGGTCCCTCCACGCCGCCCCCACAATCGTTCAAGGCGCCGGAAGCTCAGAGGTCGATATGGATGACCCCGGCCGCCGCACCCGCGGCGGCGCCCGACAGGCGCTGCTTGAGGGCGGCCGCCGTGGCGTCATCGATCTCGACGCCGAAGCGGTTCATGAACGCCTTCGGATCCTTGGCGAGATCGCCGATCACGTCCGGCGAATTCTTCAGGTCCGCGGCGGCGGCCTTGATCCTGGCTTCGTCGAGGTTCATGGCGAGCTTGGGCATCTGTCTTCTCCATGTTCAACGTCATGAAGCTTCCGCATGTCTCGCGGTTTGCGGGCCACGCGAAGGCGGGGCATCGCGCCCGTCCTGCGGTCCCGGGCCTCTCAACTGGGGAGCAGGGCGAGGCCCGAGGGTATCGGGCGGCGACCTGTCCGGAGGCGCGGGTCCGGTTTACGGACCCGGCGACTCGCGGATGGACTTCGCCAGCCGGTCCGTCAGGACATCGGGCGCGCGAGGCTCAGAGGTCGATGTGGATAACGGTCGCCGCTTTGGCCTCGCCGGCACCGGCCAGACGCTCGCGAATGGCCGCGGCCGCCGCATCGTCGATGGCGACGCCGAAGCGCTCCATGAACGCCTTGGGATCCGCCGACAGCTCGCCGACCACGTCCGGCGAGTTCTTGAGCTCCGCCGCAGCGGCCTGGATGCGGGAGTCGTCGAGAGTCAGGGCAACGTTGGGCATGTCATCCTCCACAACTTAAACAGACCAAAGTCACGCGTTTGCAAAGCGATTATGCGATGCGGGCACACGGTACCGCAATTCAAGTAGAAATACAACGGAATATATCCATTTAACGCATACACATACCCGCATGCAATCGCATTTAAGATGCATTTTGAGAAAAATTAACTACTAATTTCCACGCTTGCCCGGTACTGCGGCCGCCCGCAGCACGATGCGGCGGCTGGTGGGGCAGGGGCCGCACGGCAACGGGTTCGGTCGGCAACGCGTCGGGAGCGGGTGCGGTTTTCAACCTGCAGCCCGGGTTCGGTCCGGTGTACCTGCAACAAAGCCCGCACCGGGGGCGTTTGGCTTGGGCGGTCCGGAGATCGGGTCGTGTTACGGACCAGCCGGCAGGAGGACGTCATGAGCGACGAGAAAGCCAAGCACCCGCCCACCGGATCGTCGGAGCCGCCGGTCGCGCCCGGCGACGAAGCCAAGCCGGGCACCGAAGGCGCCGGGCCGGACATCTGCCCGGTGTGCAGCGGGACCGGCAAGAAGGACGGTGCCGTCTGCCCGAACTGCGAGGGCACCGGCCGCATCACCCAGGGCATCGGCGGCGCCTGATCCTCGCCGGAGATCGTCGGCACCCGAGCCGTTCCGCAACCCGGCCGCCGGCCGCGCGCCGGTGGCCGGCCGATCCCCCAGGCCGCCGCGCCGCCCCGCCCCGCCCCGCTGCTTTCTGCCCGTCCCGCCCCCGCCCTGCGCACCCCTTTTTTCCGCTGCTCCGCCCATGCTCACCGCGCTGCTCTACGGCCTGATCGCCAGTTCGGGCTTCGTCGTCGGCACCGCCATCGGGCTGACCACCGAGCCGCCGCGCCGCGTGGTCGCCGCGATCGTCGCGTTCGGCGCCGGCGTGCTGGTCTCCGCGCTCGCCTTCGACCTGATGGAGGAGGCCTTCGAGACCGGGACGGCGGTGTGGACGATCGGCGGCTTCATGCTGGGCGCGGTCATCTACGTCGTCATCGACATGGGGCTCGACCGCCTGGCGGCGGAGTCGCCGAAGCGCACCGGGCGCGATCCGGAGGACGTCGTGCCCGGCGCCGAACGCATTCCCCAGAGCCGGGAGCAGGCGACGGTCAGCGGGCTGGCGCTGCTGGTCGGCACGGTGCTGGACGGCATTCCGGAGAACGCCGCGATCGGCATCAGCCTGGTCGCGGAGGACGCCGGCGGCCTGGGCCTGGTGCTGATGGGCGCGGTGTTCATGAGCAACCTGCCGGCCAGCATCACCAGCGCCATCGGCATGCGGCATGAGGGCCGCTCGCGGCTGTTCATCATCTCCGCTTGGGGCACGGTGGCGATCGCCTGCACGGCGGCGGCGGTGCTCGGCTACGTCCTGCTCGGCGGGCTGGCGCCCAACCTGATCGCGACCATGCTGGCGCTGGCCGCCGGCGGGATCATCGCCATGCTGGCCGACACCATGATGCCCGAGGCGTTCGAGCACGGCGGCCCCGGCGTGGCGCTGGCCACCGCCACCGGCTTCTCCTGCGCGTTCCTGCTCAGCCGGTATACGGGATAAGGCCGATCCGCCCGCCCGCCGGCCGCAACCCTTCATGCGGGCGGAGGCGTTGCATTTCCCGGCCGGCCGGCGTATCGCCTCGGCTGCGGGCATGCAACGATGCGATGCCGCGAGCGGGAGAGGCCGGCCATGGCGGGTGCGCGGAACCTTGCCGGAGCGATCGTGCTGCTGGTCCTGCTGGGCTGGGGCGGCGGCGCGGCGGCGGTCGACGAGGCGGCGGCGGTCGGCCGCGTCACGGCGGTCGAGGGGCGGGCCGTGGCGTTGCGCGACGACGGCCGCACGCTGCTCACCGTCGGCGCGCCGGTCTACCGGGACGACCGGGTCAGCACCGGTCCCGGCGCGCGCCTCGGCATCGAATTCACCGACGGCAGCACGCTCGCGGTCGGTGCGGGCAGCCTGATCGCGGTGTCCGACTATGCCGTCGGGTCCGGCGGCGCGGCCGACGCCACGATCTCGCTGTTCATGGGCATCCTGCGCGCCGTGATCGCGCCGGGCACGCCGCCCGGCGGGTTCGAGGTGCAGACCCGCGCTGCGGTCGCCTCGGTGCGGTCGACCGAGTTCGTCGTCACGGTCGAGCCCGACGACGCGCACATGGCCGCGTTCGCGGTGTCCGGCACGGTCGCCGTGATCGCCCCGGCCGGCACCGTGGTGCTGGAGCCGGGCTTCGGCACCGACGTGGACGTGGGCGAGGCGCCGGTGCCGCCGCGGGAATGGGGCGCGGGGCGCGTGCGGGAGGTCCTGGCGCGCACGCGGCTGCCCTGACCGCATGGCCGTCCGACGCCGGCTGCGCGCCCTGCTGCCGGGGCTGGTCATCGCCTTGGCGGCGATTGCCCTGCTGGCGGCGGGCGAGCGCATCCCCGCGCTGCAGGCGGTGGAGGGGCAGAGCCTGACCTGGCGTTTCCGCGTGCGCGGCCCGGTGGCGCCGGGGCCGGAGGTCGTGCTGGTCGTCATCGACGATGCGACCATTGCCGGGCTCGGCCGCTGGCCGCTGCCGCGCAGTGTCCTGGCCGACGCGACGGCGGCGCTGGCGGCCGATGGCGCGCGGGTGATCGCCTTCGACCTGCTGTTCGCGGAGCCCCAGGCCGACCTGCCGCCGGCGGTGGTGCAGGCGCTGCGGCAGGCGCGCAACGCTCTGCCGGCCGATGCCGCACCGCTGGCCGGACGGATCGACCGGTTGCTCGGCGCGGCCGGTCCCGACCGGCGCCTGGCCGAGGCGCTCGCCGCGACGGATCGCGCCGTCCTGCCGTTTGCCTTCGCGTTCGAGTCCGAGCCGGGCACCGCCGTCGCCGTCCCGCCGGTGCTGGCGAGGACGGCGATCCGGATCTATCGGCTGCCGCCCGGCGGCGACGGCCCGGCGCCGGCGCCCGCCGGCATGCTGGCCCCGAGGCCGGCGCTGGCGCGCGCCGCGGCGACGCTCGGCCACGTCAGCGTGATCCTCGACGCCGACGGCATCCTGCGCCACGAGCACCCGGTGATCGGCTTCCGCGGCGACTACTACCCGTCGCTGGCCCTGGAGGCGGCGCGGCTCTACCGGGGCCTGCCGCGCGACGCCGTGGCGGTACGCTTCGGGGAGAGCATCGCGCTGGGCGACCGCATCGTGCCGACCGACGGCCGCACGCGCCTGATCGTCAATCATTACGGCCCGCGCGGCACGTTCGAGGCGCACGGGCTGGACGACGTGGTGGCGGGCCGCGTGCCGGCGGGCACCTTCGCCGGCCGCATCGCCCTGATCGGGGCGACCGCCACCGGCATCGGCGACACCTTCGCGGGGCCGTACGGCCCGACGCTGCCCGGTACCGAGTACTACGCGACGGTCCTCGACAACCTGCTGCACGACCGCGTCGTGGTGCGCACGCCGGCCATGCTGGCGATCGACGCCGCCGCGATCCTCGCCGGCAGCCTCGCCGCCGGGCTGATCGGTGCCGCCGCCGGCCTCAGGCTGGCCTCGCTGGCCGGGGTGGCGCTGCTGGTCGGGGGCTGGGGCGCGGCGGCGACGGCCGCATTCTCGGCCGGCAACCTGTGGCTCGGCTTCGTGTATCCGGCGCTGGCCATGGTGCTGACCTATGCCTGGTACGCGGCGGCGCGGGCGATGCGCGAGCAGCGCTCGCGGCGCGTGGCCGAGCGCGAGCGGGCCAACCTGGCGCGCTACCTGCCGCCGTCGATCGTCGACCGGCTGGCCCGCAGCGACCGGCCGTTCGCGGCCGACCGCACCCAGCACGCGGCCATCCTGTTCGTGGACATTGTCGATTTCACCCGGACCAGCGAGCGCATGGCGCCCGCCGCCGCCATGGCGCTGCTGCGCGCCTTCCACGGCCGGGTCGAGCGCGCGGTGTTCGCCCATGACGGCATGCTCGACAAGTTCCTCGGCGACGGCGCCCTGGCCGTGTTCGGCGTCGCCGAGCCGGACGTCGCCGACGCCCGCGATGCCGTGCTGTGCGCGCGCACGCTGGTCGAGGACATCGCCGCCTGGCGGGAGGAGCTGGCGGCGCGGGGCGAGCCGCCGCTGACGGTCGGGATCGGGCTGCACTGCGGACCGGTGCTGGTCGGTGCGATCGGCGGGGAGCGGCAGTTCCAGTTCACGGTGATCGGCGACGCCGTCAACGTGGCGAGCCGGCTCAACGAGCTGACCCGCACGCTGGGCGCCGACATCGTCGCGTCCGACGCGGTGATCGAGGCGGCGCGCGCCGCCGGCGGGGAGGCGGCCGTGGCCGGCTTCACGCCCTTGCCGCCCGAGCCCCTGCGCGGGCGGACCCGTCCGCTCGGCATCTGGGCGTGGCGCGGCCCGGAGGCGGCGGGGCCGTAGGCCGCAGCGGAGACCGGCAGCGGATCAGGCGGGCGGCGGGTCCTCGCCCTTGCCCTCGCGGTCGGCCTTGCCGATCGTCTCGCTCTGCGCGTTCTTGGTGATGACCAGGCCCAGGCTGCCGCCGAACAGCTGCAGGAACTTGGTGGACTTGACCGGCATCGGGATCTTGCGGTCGATGCAGTACATGATCAGCGCGGCGGCCAGCTCGTCGCGCCGGACCAGCAGGCGCAGGTCGGGGGCGCCGTCGTCGCGGGCGATCAGCACGTCGGCGCGGATCTCCGGCCCCGGCTCGATGTCGAAGCGCAGCACCGTGCCCTCGGGCAGCGGGTCGTCGCGCCGCCGCCGGTATTCCTTGAGGGCGACATACAGCTCGGCCGAGCTGAAAATGATGTGTCGGATCTCGGTCGGCACCGGCTCCCGCTCCGCCGTCTGTCCACGATGCGCCCTGTCCGGCGGTCACATCAATTTAAGGGTTATGTCGGTCCACGCCACAGCGGCGCAAGTCCGAGTCGGCAATCCTACGAAAAGAGGCATGCCGTCGCATGCCGCGACGTAGGAACGGTGCGCGCATAATCCTAAAAATGTGCGAATGGAAACGCCGCCGGCGCGAAGTTGGCCGGCGGCGCGGACGGGGCGGGCAGGCGCGGCGGAGTCAGAGCGCCGACAGGATGGACTCGGCGCTGGTCGCGCTCAGGCCGCTGTCGTCGACGGCCAGCTTGGTGACCTTGCCGTCCTCCACGACCATGGCGAAGCGTTTGCAGCGCTGGCCGAGGCCAAAGCCGCTGCCGTCCATGGTCAGGCCGAGCTTCTGGGTCAGCTCGCCGTTGCCGTCCGACAGCATCCGGATGTCGGGGCCGCCGCCGACGCTCTCGCCCCAGGCCTTCATGACGAACGGGTCGTTGACGGCCACGCAGACGATCTCGTCCACGCCCTTGGCCTTGATGTCGCCGGCGTGGGCCAGGAAGCCCGGCAGGTGCTTGTTCGTGCAGGTCGGCGTGAACGCGCCGGGGACGGCGAACATGACCACCTTCTTGCCGCCGAACAGCTCGTCGGTGGAAACGTCCTTCATGCCCTCATCCGAGAGGTATTTCAGCGTGGCGGACGGGATCGTGTCGCCTTCCTGGATGGCCATCGGTCGTTCTCCCTGTGGGCGTGATGCGGAGGGTCCGGCGCGGCGCGCCGCGTCCCGAACGTGGGGACGATGCCTGCCGGTGTCCAGCAATCAGCCCCCGGAGGCGCCGCTCCCGCCCGCCGCGTCGGCGCCGCGCCCGGCGGTGCGGGCGGTGCCGCCGGCCGCTTCGAGCGCGTCCAGCACCGCCGAGGCGGTCAGCAGTTCGGGCAGCACGACGCCGTCCGGCGCGCCCGGGCCGTACGCGGCGTTGAACGGGATGCCGTAGCGGCCGTGCTCGGCCAGATAGGCGGCGATGCGGTCGTCCGGACGGGTCCAGTCGGCACGCATGGCGACGACGCCGGCGCCGGCCAGCGCCGCGGGCACCGCTCCGCGGTCCAGCACCAGCGCCTTGTTGGCCTGGCAGGTCAGGCACCAGTCGGCGGTGACGTCGACGAACACCACGCCGCCCTCGGCGACCAGGGCGTCGATGCGCGCCCGGTCGAACGGCTGCCAGACCGCGGCCGCCACTGCCGCGCCGGTTTCCGGTCCGGCGGCCGGGGGCGGCGCGTCGAGCCGCACCGGCACGGCAAAGGCGGCCACCGCCAGCGCCGCGGCCAGCGCGCCGCCGGCCAGGCGCAGACGGCCGGAGCCGGTCCGGTGCCGCGCCCACAGCAGCGCCGCCAGCCCGGCCATGGCTCCGGCCACGCCCCAGGCCGCGGCCGCCGAGACCTGCACCGCCAGCACCGCGAGCAGCCAGACCGCGGTCAGGATCAGGGCCAGGCTCAGCACCCGCTTCAGCGTGACCATCCAGCGGCCCGGCCGGGGCAGCCGCGTCGCCAGCCGCGGCATCGCCGCCACCGCCAGATAGGGCAGCGCCAGACCGACGCCCAGCGCCACGAACACCGCCAGGATCTCCGCCGCCCCGCGCGACAGGGCGAAGCCCACCGCGGTGCCCAGGAACGGCGCCGAGCACGGCGTCGCCAGCAGCGTGGCGAACGCGCCGGTGGCGAAGTGCCCGGCCAGGCCGTCGCCTCCGCCGGTCCCGCCGCCGCCCGCCCGCGCCAGCCGGTCGCCCAGGCCGGACGGCAGCGTGATCTCGAACAGGCCCAGCAGGTTGCAGGCGAACAGGGTCAGCACCAGGATGATGAACACCAGGAACAGCGGTTGCTGGAACTGGATGCCCCAGCCGACCGCGCCGCCCGCCGACTTGAGCGCGATGGCGCCTGCCGCCAGCACCAGGAATGACGCCAGGATGCCCGCCGCCGAGGCCAGGAAGCCGAGCCGCACCCGCTGCGGCGCCTGGCCGCCGTGGCCGACCACCGACAGCAGCTTGAGCGACAGCACCGGCAGCACGCACGGCATCAGGTTCAGGATCAGCCCGCCGAGCACCGCCAGCCCCAGCATGCCCGCGAACGCGGTGACCGGAATCTCCGCCGCGGCCGGCGCCGCGCCGGCGGCGGGGCTACCCCTGGCCGCGTCCGGGGCCGCGTCCGGGGCCGCGTCCGCAGCCGCGGCCGGCAGCGCCGGGCCGGCCCGGTCGCCCGGCGCGCCGACGACGGCCGTGTGCTCCACCGCGCGCGGCCCGTCGACCAGCGTCACCGTCACCGGCAGCCCGGCCAGCGGCGGCGCGCCCGGCGGCGCCTGCAGCACCGGCAGGTCGGCGCGCAGCCGGCGCCCGTCGTCGGACAGGGTCATCTCCGGCGCCCCGAACGCCCACGGCCCGTCGGCCTCGATGAAAACATCCGGGTCGGCGAAGGGCGTGCGCGCCGTCGCCGCCACGCTCAGCCGGTCGGCCGCCGCACCGGCCCCTCCGCCGGCTTCGCCGGCCGCAACCGCCTCCACCGTCACGCCGGCGGCGGTGCCGTCGCCGGGCACCAGGGCGCGGAAGCGGTCGATCAGGTTGGCGGCGTCCGGATCGATGGCGGCCGGGCCGGCCGGCAGCGCCAGGTCCAGGTCGAAGGTCGTCGGCACGCACAGGTCGCTGCACACCAGCAGGTCGACTCGCGCGTCGAGCGCAACCGGCTCGCCCGGCCGCGCCGGGGTCGCCGCCAGCGGAAACACCACCTCGTCGGCGTACCCGAAGGTATCGATGCCGAACAGGGTGAAGCGGTGCGGCGCCGGCCAGGACAGGGCCGCGTCGGCGACGTTGGCCGACCCGGACCAGTCCGCCTCGGGCGGCAGGCCGGCGTCGCCGGGGGACCGCCAATAGGTCTTCCACGGCTCCGGCAGGCGCACGTGCAGCCCGGCCGGGATGGACTCCAGCGTGCCGGTGCCTTCGACCGCGGCAATCAGACGCGCCTCGACGATCGTGCCGGGCGCCACCTCGGCGCTCTGCCAGTTCCCCTCGGCGGCCGCGGCGCCTCCGGCACCCGCCAGCGACATCAACAGGATAGCCGCAGCCGGGCCGGGCCGGGGGCGGCAGCGGAGCAGTCGGTTCGCCGGACGTCGCATCATGATCCGTGCTCGGGTCCTTTGCCCTTTGGCAGGCACGCCGGAGTTTTATATACGTGATGTTGGCGGATGCGGTCGTCACAATGCCGTCAGCCGACCGTTGCGGCGGATCGCCGCTGGGCGTGACGCAGTCGGCCATTGCACGTGGGCGTGGACATGATGGACGACAAGTTTGGCCACTACCTCACCGGGCAGTTCCTGATCGCCATGCCGGGCATGCCGGACCCGCGGTTCGCCCGGACCGTCATCTTCATGTGCGCGCACAGCGCCGACGGCGCCATGGGGCTGGTCATCAACAAGCCGATGCCGTCGATCAGCTTCCCCGAGCTGCTCGCCCAGCTCGAGATCGACGCGCAGGAGGACGTCAGCCAGTGCCGCGTACAGCTCGGCGGGCCGGTCGAGGCGGGGCGCGGCTTCGTGCTGCACAGCACCGACTTCGTCCGCGAAGGCACCATGGTGGTCGATGAGCGGATCGCGCTGACCGCGACCGTCGACATCCTCAAGGCGATCGCGGGCGGCGACGGGCCGCGCGACCACCTGCTGACGCTCGGCTACGCCGGCTGGGGGCCCGGTCAGCTCGACGCCGAGATCCAGGCGAACGGCTGGCTGTCGATGCGCGCCGACTACGACATCCTGTTCGACGCCGACCTGTCCACGAAGTGGGAGCGGTCCATCGCCAAGCTGGGCATCTCGCCGTCGATGCTGTCCGGCGAGGCCGGCCACGCCTGAGCACCGGCACGGCGCGCCCGCCGGACTGCCGGAGTCGGCAACATTTACGTTTCCAAAGGATTTTTGCCGCACCGGGCCGGTGCGCGCCCGCGAACGTGCGGGAAGCGTTCCTTTGAAATCAAGGCATTGCTTCGAGCCCGTGACATTGCGGATTGGCCGTCGTGTCAATTCCGTATTACACTCCCACACGTCTGGCGGGTAGCGGGCGGTCGGGCGGAGCGAGTGCGCGTCCGGCGTTCGTTGCGCGCACACGGACCGATTACGCCGCAGGCATAACCCGATAGAGGCTCCGGACGGAGCGCCGAGCGCTTCCGGCGCCATCGGTCGTGACTCGGGCGGCATGTAATTTGCTTGCTGTCGGTTCCGCCGGGAAAGGCGGCGGGGATCGTCGCCCGACCGCTCCGCGGCCCGGGAACGACAACAAGCCAAAATGGGAGTGAGCCATGGAAATCGAGGCGCTGGCGACGGAACTGGCGGAGCGTTGGGCTCCCATGATGGAGCGCATGGACTGGCAGGAGCGGCTGCGGCTGCTCGGTGAGATCCACGAAAAGCTGCTCGAGGACCTGGGCAATTTCGACATCTATGCCGAGCTGTCGCCGCGCTTCATCGCCAAGCTGGTCGACCGCATCGGCAACGGCACCGTCAGCTCGGCGGAGCAGGCGCACGTGTTCGCCAATTCCGGCGAGGCCCGGCACCGCCGCGCGTCCGGCGAATGGTTCCGCCGCGCCCGCGCCGGCGAGAAGCCGATCGTGACGGTGCCCGATCGCCGCGCCGCACCGCGCCGGCCCGTGAACCGGCCCATCGCCTGTTTCGCGCCGGGCGGCGATTCGTTCGACTGCTGGCTGGTCAATCTGTCGCGCAGCGGCGCCCTGGTCACGGCGCCGGAAACCCCGGACATGGGCAGCGAAGTGGCTCTGGACATCCCCGAGGTCGGTACCACCGTCGGCGACGTGGTGCGCGTCGCGCCGCAGTCCTTCGCCCTGCACTTCCGCGCGCCGCTGGCGGAACCGGCGCTGCACTGAGTTCGGGCGCCGCCGTCCGCGGCGAACGATGCCTGCTCGAGTCGCCCCTAGTCCAGGTCGCCGGCCAGCTCCGCCCGCGTCTCTTCCGGCAACACCGTCATGTGGGCGTAATTCTTGTGATGGATGCCGAGCACGACCCGGGTGCCGGGCCGCTTGAACTTTTCGATCTGCTCCGGCGTCAGGCGGAAGTGCACGAACTGCACCGACGATGCCTTGCCGGCGGCGGTGGTGCGGTCGACGTCCTGCTCCGGCTCGGACGGAATCACCTCGCCGTCGAACTCCAGGGTCATCGTCTCCTCGACCCCGCCGAGCTCATTCAGCACCTGCTTGCGCCGCTCCGCGTCGGCGATCTCGAACATGACCGTCGCGACCAGCTCGTTGCCCTGCGGGATCAGGGGGTTGTAGGCGTGCAGCTCGTCCTTGATCTGTGCCTCGCCGCCCTTCTCGATGCGCAGCATCTCGTGGATCTGCATCCACATCGTGTCAAAGTTCTCGAAGTAGAAGGTGGCGTGCGGGCCGACGGACAGCCGCCGCTTCTGCTTGACCGACAGCAGGTCGCGGCGCTTTTCGGCACGCACCGCCTCGTACGCGTCGAGCGACAGCACGTCCTGACGGGTGATCTCGCGGCGGTGTTGATGGTGGCTCATGGCTTCGCGTCCCGGCGTTTGCGGAAGGGCGGGGGGCGGCCGGCCTCACACGGCGAGGCCGTAGGCGCGGGCGACCAGTTCGACGGGGTGCGGCGCGCTGTCCGGCCGCGCCGTATCGCCGCCCAGGCGCTCCATCCCCTGGGCGATGTGCAAGGCGGCCAGCGGGCATTCCGAGCTGACGTGCAGCGTGCCGGCCTTGGCCGCCTGGCGCGCCACCGGCTTGCCGACCTTGAGCGCGGTCTCGAAGTTCTCCTTCATCACGCCCCAGGAGCCGCCGTGGCCGGAGCAGCGCTCGATCACCTGAATCTTCTGGCCGGGGATCAGGCGCAGCATCTCCGCCGCCTTCTGCCCCATGTTCTGGGCGCGGGCGTGGCAGGCGACGTGCAGCGCGACCGGCTCGTCGAGCGGCTGCAGGCCCTCCGCCAGGCCCTCCTTGCGGGCGATGTCGACCACGTATTCCGAGATGTCGTAGGTGGCCTTGGCCAGCGCCCGGACGTTGTCGTCGTCGGGCACGATCAGCGGCCACTCGAACTTCATCATCAGCGCGCAGCTCGGCACCAGGGCGATCACGTCGTTGCCGGCGTCGATCCAGGGACGCAGCCCGGCGGCGACCGTCTTGGCGGACTGCGCGACCCCCGCGATGTTGCCCTGCTCCAGCTGCGGCATGCCGCAGCAGCCGGGGTAGACGACCTCGGTGGCGACGCCGTTGTGCGCCAGCACCGCGCGCGTGGCCATGCCGATCGAGGTCGCGTTGTAGTTCACGAAGCAGGTGGCGTACAGCACCGCGCGGCGGCCGTACGCGGGCGCCGCCTCGTTCAGGTCGGGCGGCTCCTGCGCGGCGCGCACGGCGAACGTCAGCCCGCCGTAGCGCGGCAGCTCGGCCTCGCGGTGCACGCCCGCCACGTCCTCCAGCACCGGGCGGGTCAGCCGGTTGCCGGTCGCCGAGGCCCAGTTCGCCACGGTCGACATCAGGCTGCCCAGCGTGCCGTTGCGGTCGGTGCGGGTGAGCTGGCGGGCGGCGAACGGGATGCCGTGCGTCTTCGCCTCGGCCGCGCGGTAGCGCAGCATCAGGTGCGGGAAGTCCAGGTTGAACTCGTGCGGCGGCACGTACGGGCACTTCGTCATGAAGCACATGTCGCACAGCGTGCACGCGTCCACGACCGGCTTGAAGCCCTCGGACTTGACCTCGTCCAGCTCGCCGGAGGGGCTCTCGTCGATCAGGTCGAACAGGCGCGGGAAGGAGTCGCACAGATTGAAGCAGCGCCGGCAGCCGTGGCAGATGTCGAACACCCGGCGCAGTTCCGCGTCCAGTTTCGCCTCGTCGTAGAAGTCCGGGTTCTGCCAGTCGATGCGGTGGCGGGTCGGCGCGTCCAGGCTTCCTTCGCGCATGCGTACGCACTCCTCCGGGGCTTTCCGGCGGCCCCGGCGCCGGGCGCCGTGGCACCGGGCCGGGTCGTTCTTGTTGGCCCCTTGGGGGCGCGGTCGTGCCGCCCGGGCCGCACAAGCGGCGCGCGACCATGCCCGGCCGCCGGGCGGCAAATGGCCGTTCGGGGACCCCGGCTGCCGGAATCCCCGCCCGGACGTACGGGGTCCGCGGTGCGGACCGGCGCTTACGACAGGGTCTCGAGCGCCTTCTGGAAGCGGCCGGCGTGCGACCGCTCGGCCTTGGCCAGGGTCTCGAACCAGTCGGCGATCTCGTCGAAGCCCTCCTCGCGGGCGGTCTTCGCCATGCCGGGGTACATGTCGGTGTACTCGTGGGTCTCACCGGCGATGGCGGCCTTCAGGTTGATGTCCGTGGCGCCGATCGGCTCGCCGGTGGCCGGGTCGCCGACCTCCTCGAGGAACTCCAGGTGGCCGTGCGCGTGGCCGGTCTCGCCCTCCGCGGTGGATCGGAACACGGCGGCCACGTCGTTGTAGCCCTCGATGTCCGCCTTCTGGGCGAAATAGAGATAGCGGCGGTTGGCCTGGCTCTCGCCGGCGAACGCCTCCTTGAGGTTCTCCTCGGTCTTGGTGCCCTTGAGCGACATGTCCTCTTTCTCCGGTCTGTCCGCGATGCTCCGCGCGGGTTGCTTGACATGGCCGTTTCCGGGCTGTTTGCACAGCAGCCGGCACACCCCGTCAATGCGGCATTTGTGCCACGCGGGCGCGGGCGCGTCAATGACTTTTAGAAGTATTCTAAACTGCGGCCGCGGCAACCGGAGGTGCGGAGCGGGGCGGCGGTCAGTCGTTGTCGGCGATGCGCACGACGACGTCGACGCGCTTGATGCGGGCGCCGTCGGGCGGCGCGGGCAGGTTGGTCACCACCACCCGGTCGATGTCGCGCAGCTCGCCGCTGCGCTCGTTGAAGAAGTGGTGGTGCTCGCTCACGTTGGTGTCGAAATACGACCGGCCGGGGTCGACCACCACCTCGCGCAGCAGCCCGGCTGCGGTAAATTGATGCAGCGTGTTGTAGACCGTGGCGAGCGACACGCTCATCCGCGCACCTTGCGCCTCGGCATGCAGCTGCTCCGCCGTGATGTGGCGGTCGCGGCCGTCGAACAGCAGCCGGGCCAGCGCCAGGCGTTGCCGCGTCGGGCGCAGCCCGGCGGCTTGCAGAAGGTCCAGCGCCTGCTTGAAGGGTCGCACACGCGTCATGGGGGAAGCGGCGGCTGCGGGCGGAATGGGCGAAAACACCGAATATTACATGCAAAAGGGTTCCGATGCAAATGCCGTGTCACGGCCGTTCGGGCCCGTTTTCCGGCGCGCGCCGGCCGGCCCGTGACGCCGTGGCGCGGCCGCGCGTATGCACCGGATCGAAACCTTGTATCGCTTTTGAAATGCGTTAGAGTCCGCGGCGACGGGAGGGTCTGCAACCGGATGGATCGGCGGTGACCAAGAAAAGCAGCTACGCCTACAACGAACTCCTGCAATGCGCCCATGGCGAGCTGTTCGGGCCGGGCAATGCCCGCCTGCCGCTGCCGCCGATGCTGATGTTCGACCGGATCACGCGGATCGCGGAGGACGGCGGCACATACGGCCGGGGCGAGGCCGACGCCGAACTGGACATCAGGGCGGACCTGTGGTTCTTCCGGTGCCACTTCGAGAGCGACCCGGTCATGCCCGGCTGCCTGGGGCTGGACGGCCTGTGGCAGCTGCTCGGCTTCTTCCTCGGCTGGACCGGCGCGCCGGGGCGCGGCCGGGCGCTCAGCGTCGGCGAGGTCAAGCTCACCGGACAGGTCCTGCCGACGGCATCGCTGGTCCGCTACCATCTCGACATCCGGCGGATCGTCAACCGGCAGATCGTGCTCGGCATCGCCGACGGCAGCATGATAGTTGACGACAAGCCGATCTACGAATGCAAGGATCTGCGGGTCGGCCTGTTCACGTCCACCGACGAATTCTGAACCGGAGCACATCATGCGACGCGTCGTCGTCACCGGGATGGGGATCGTCTGCAGCATCGGCAACGACAAGAACGAGGTTCTGGACAGCCTCCGTGCCGGCCGCTCGGGCATCACCTTCTCGGAAGAATATCGCGAACTCGGATTCCGCAGCCAGGTGCACGGCTCCCTCGGGATCGACCTGGATGCGCTGATCGACCGCAAGCTGCGCCGGTTCATGGGACCGGGGGCGGCCTACAACTACGTCGCCATGCAGCAGGCGATCGCCGATGCCGGGCTGACCGGGGACGAGGTCTCCAACGAGCGCAGCGGGCTGGTCGTCGGCTCCGGCGGCCCGTCCACGCGCGACCAGATCGAGGCCGCCGACATCACGCGAACCAAGGGCCCCAGGCGGGTCGGCCCGTACATGGTGCCGCGCTGCATGTCCAGCACCAACTCCGCCACGCTCGCCACGCCGTTCAAGATCAGGGGCGTGAACTACACGATCAGCTCCGCCTGCTCGACCAGCGCGCACTGCATCGGTCACGGCGCCGAACTGATCCAGTGGGGCAAGCAGGACATCGTCTTCGCCGGCGGCGGCGAGGATCTGCACTGGACCATGACGGTCCTGTTCGACGCCATGGGCGCCCTGTCGTCGCACTATAACGAGACGCCGGAACGCGCCTCGCGCGCCTACGACGTCGACCGCGACGGCTTCGTGATCGCCGGCGGCGGCGGCATGCTGGTGCTCGAGGAGCTGGAGCACGCCAGGGCGCGCGGCGCCACCATCTATGCCGAGGTGACCGGCTACGCCGCCAACTCGGATGGTTTCGACATGGTCCAGCCGTCGGGCGAGGGCGCGGTGCGGTGCATGCGCACGGCGATCAAGGACCTGCCGTATCCGGTCGACTACATCAATGCCCACGGCACCTCCACGCCGGTCGGCGACATCAAGGAGCTGGAGGCGGTGCGCGAGGTGTTCGGCGACCGGATCCCCTGGATCAGCGCCACCAAGTCGCTCACCGGCCATTCCCTCGGTGCCGCCGGCGTGCATGAGGCGATCTACACCCTGCTCATGCTGCAGCACGACTTCGTCTGCGCCTCGGCCAACATCGACACCCTGGATCCCGCGGCCCAAGACATCCCGATCGCGCGGCAGCGGCGCGACAACGCCGGGTTGAACTGCGTCATTTCCAACAGTTTCGGCTTCGGCGGCACGAACGCGACCCTTGCTTTCTCCCGCTATACGGGGTAGGGCGACGTCATGCTCCACCAGCCGCAGGCCGCGTCCGACGAAGACACACACCGAGGCGATGCACTCATGACCGCGCCAACGGAGGCAACGGGTTTGATGGCCGGCAAGAAGGGGCTGGTCATGGGGGTGGCGAACAGCTATTCGATCGCCTGGGGCATCGCCAAGACGCTGCACCAGCACGGCGCGGAACTGGCCGTCACCTATCAGAACGACGTGTTCCGCCGCCGCGTCGAGCCGCTGGCCGAGTCCCTCGGCTGCAGCCTGGTGATGCCCTGCGACGTGGAGGACGAGTCGACCGTCGCGGCCGCGTTCGACAGCATGCAGGAGCGCTGGGGCGGGATCGACTTCCTGGTCCACGCCATCGCCTATTCCGACCGCGACGAGCTCAAGGGCCGCTACCTCGACACCACCGAGCAGAACTTCTGCCGGACCCTGAAGATCTCCTGCTACTCGTTCACGGACCTGGCGCGCCGCGCCGCGCCGCTGATGGCCAACGGCGGCAGCCTGATCACGCTGACCTATCTGGGGGCGGAGCGGGTGACCCCGAACTACAATGTCATGGGCGTCGCCAAGGCGGCGCTCGAGGCGAGCGTGCGCTACCTGGCCGCCGACCTGGGGCCGCAGGGCGTGCGCGTCAACGCGGTCTCCGCCGGGCCGATGCGGACCCTGGCCGGCAGCGCCATCGCCGATGCCCGCTACGTGTACAAGTTCAGCCAGGAGGCCGCTCCGCTCAAGCGCAGCGTCCAACTGGAAGACGTCGGCGGGGCCGCGCTGTACCTGCTCAGCAGCCTGTCCGGTGCGGTCACCGGAGAGGTGCTGCACGTCGACGGCGGCTTCCACACCGTCGGCATCCCCGCGGCCGGCACGCGCACGGCGGCGGCGCGCAACGGCTCGAACGGCAACGGCTCCAACAACAGCAACGACCCCGCGATGTGAGCGCCGGGGCGGTGACGGCCATGGCGGACGCGGCGGTGGCGGAGCGGCCGGCCGGCCCGGACGGCCCGGCCGGCGCCGCGGCGGACATCCCGCCGGCGACCGGCGGCGGGCCAACCATCGCCGTGCTCGATTCGCAGGAGTCCCTCGGCATCGGCATTTGGAAGGTGCCGTTCTACCGGGCCTTGAAGCGCGCCTATCCCGGCTGCACGATCACCCTGATCGTCGCCAAGCGGACGCTGATGGCGGGCGGCGGCCTGCGCGCCCTGACGGCGCCGTACGTCGACCATGTCGTCGAGCAGGCCGGGATCGAAAAGCCGCTGGGCGCGGCCGCCCGCCGCCTGCGCGCCCTGCCGCGCTACGACCTGGTGTTCGACGCGCGCACCAAGGTGCTGCGCGTGATCTGGGCGCGGCTGTTCCTGCGCCACGGCGCGTTCGTGTCGATGCTGCCGGGCTGGTGGCTGAGCACGCGCCGGCGGGCCCGGCCGGCGCGGTCGCGGCACTGGGTCGACCGGCTGATGGCGATGGTCGAGCTCGCCACCGGCGCCCCGGCCGACTGGCGCGGGCGCATCGCGCTGCCGGAGGACGTACGCGCCGCGGCCGCCCATCTGCTGCCCGACGGACCGGTGTACGTCGGCCTGGCTCCGGGCGCGGCCGGAGCGTACAAGGTCTGGCCGCTCGACCGGTTCGCCGACCTGGCCCGGCGGCTGACCGCGGCTGGGCGGCAGCCGGTGTTCCTGATCGGACCGAACGAGGGGGAGATGGTGGCGCCGCTGCGCGCGGCGGTGCCCGGCGCCCTGTTCCCGGAGATCGACCGCGACGACCCGCACCCGGAGGTCAGGGGCCCGGCGCTGGCCCTGGGGCTGGGCGAGCGGCTGTCGGCCGCGGTGTGCAACTGCACCGGCATCGGCCACCTGCTGGCCAACGCCGGGACGCCGCTGGTCAGCCTGTTCGGCCCGACCGATCCGCGCCGCTTCCTGCCCTGGGTCGAGCCGGTCCGCGCCCTGCGCGCCCAGGACTTCGGCGGCGGCGAGGCCATGGAGGCGATCCCGGTGGACGCGGTGGCGGAGGCGGTGGAGGCGCTCATCGCGCAGGCCGCGCGCACGGCCGCCGCCGCGGGCGACGCGCCGGACGCGGTCGGAACGGACCGCCCTCGCGCGCCGCATCCGGTCCAGGCCCGCTGAGGCTCGCCGGGCCGCATCCGCAGCGTCAAGACCGCTGAAGTCCACCTGTAACATTTCGGTATCGGCGGAACCGGCGCGCCGCAGGTGGGTTCCGTGCGGATCGACCCCCCTGAAGGGACGCCAGACATGCGCAAGTTCATCGATCTCCTGCGCCGCTTCATGCGGCGGCGCCGGCACCACTAGTCCGCAGCCCGCCGGGGCGCGCGGCCGGCCGCAGAGCGGCCGGCCGCGGCCTGCGCCTGCACGTGGCGGCGATGCGCGACGACGGCGTGGTGCCGTGGGCCTCGGCGGCCGGCGCGAACTCCGCCACCTTCCGGGACCTGCGCAACGACGTGCGCGAACGCCTGCCGGCGTTCCTGCCCCGCGGCCGGCACATCCTGGGCGGGCCTGGCGCCGGGAGGGAGCGGATCAACCCTGTCCAGGCCGGCAACGGCGCGGACGAAGCGGACCGGAGGCCGGCGGACTGAGATCGGGCGACCCGCATGCTGCCGTCCCCCCTCATGGAGCCCGCGGCTGTCGGTTCCGGCAGCATGGCCGATGTCGGTCCCACCAGGAGGATGGTGTTCAGCCCATTGAAGGGGCCGGGTTGTTGACTTGGTGATCACCAAGTGATAACCATGCGCCATGGACGAGCGGCGCGATCCCTGCCTCGATACGCTCCTTGACCTGCACGGGCAGGTGCTGGTCGTTGATCCGGAAGGCGGATACTGGGTGCAGTTCGTGGTGACACGCGTGCCCATCAGTCCGGAAAAGCCGCACGGCTTGGACTACTCCCTAACTCTGCATGGGCCGAACGGCGAGCGGCTTGTTGGATTCGACAATGCGCATCCCGTTGGCTGTCGGAAACGGGGAGACCCGCAGGATCATCACCATCGCGTGAAGACGGTGAAGGCGTACGAGTACCAGGATGCCGCGACGCTGCTTGTCGACTTCTGGGCACTGGTGGATGCCGTGCTCAAGGAAAGAGGGGTGCTGCCATGACCACGTTGCGGATCGGCATTGCCGGCTACGAGCAGATGAAGGTCCGGACCATGGCGATCGCGCGCGGGGACCTGAAGCCGGCGCCCGATGAGCCGAAAATCTGGTTCACATCGATCGAGTCCTTCGCGAAGGTTCTGTCGGCCGGCAACAGGGATCTGCTGCGGATCATCGCCGAGACGGCCCCCGGTTCCCTGGATGAATTGGCGCGCTTGACCGGGCGGGCGAAGTCCAATCTCTCCCGCACGCTCAGGACCATGGAGGGGTACGGCCTCGTTACCCTGGAACGCGGCGAGCGCGGGCGGATCGTGCCGAAGCTCACGGCCGACCGGATCGAGCTCGACCTGCCCCTGGTCGACCGGGAGGCCGTGTAGACCGGCCCGGCTTACGCCTCGCGTTCCTGCCCCACGGCTTCCTCTCCCGGCGCTGGGCGGCACACCATCAGGACGAAGCTGTGCGGCTGGACCGTGAAGCCCTCGCGGGCCGGCACGACGACCGGCTCCTTCTCGTCGCTCGGCCGGTCGGCGGTATCGATGACCTTCTCCCAGCGGTTGCCGAACGAGACGCCGGGCAGGGTGTGTTCGATCGCCTCGTCCGAGGCGTTCAGGACCATCAGGAAGGTGTCGTCGGGCTCCGGCTCGCCGCGGGTGGTCAGGTGGAGCTGGCCGGCCTCGCCGCTAAGCAGCAGGCGCAGCGAGCGGTTGCCGACGTCCGCCCAGTCCGCCTCGCTCATCTCGCTGCCGTCGGGGCGCTGCCAGACCACGTCCTTGACGTTGGTGCCGGGAATGATGTTCCCGTGGAAGAAGCGGGACCGGCGGAACACGATGTGGTCGCGGCGCAGCCGGATCAGCGTCTTGACGAAGTCCAGCAGGTGCCGGCCCTCGCGGTCCTCCTCGATGCGCGACCAGTCCAGCCAGCTGATCTCGCTGTCCTGGCAGTAGGCGTTGTTGTTGCCGCCCTGGGAGCGGCCGTACTCGTCGCCGGCAACCAGCATCGGCACGCCCTGGGACAGCAGCAGCGTGGCCAGAAGATTGCGCATCTGGCGGCGGCGCAGCTCCAGCACTTCGGGGTCGTCGGTCTCCCCCTCGGCGCCGCAGTTCCAGCTGTTGTTGTTGTCCGTGCCGTCGCGGTTGCCCTCGTTGTTGGCTTCGTTGTGCTTTTTGTTGTAGCTGACCAGGTCGCGCAGGGTGAAGCCGTCGTGCGCGGTCACGAAGTTGATGCTGGCCCAGGGCCGCCGGCCGCGGTGGTCGAAAATGTCCGACGACCCGGAAAGCCGCGAGGCCAGTTCCGGCAGTTGGCCGAAGTCGCCCTTCCAGAACTTGCGCACGGTGTCGCGGTAGCGGTCGTTCCACTCGGCCCAGCCGGGCGGAAAGTTGCCGACCTGATAGCCGCCCAGGCCGGTGTCCCACGGCTCGGCGATCAGCTTGACGCGGTCCAGAACCGGGTCCTGCGCCACGGCGTCGAGAAAGCCGGCGTGGCGGTCATACGGCCCCTCGACCCGCGCCAGCGTCGTCGCCAGGTCGAAGCGGAAGCCGTCGACGTGCATGTCCTCCACCCAATAGCGCAGCGAATCGGTGACCAGCCGCAGCACGTGCGGGTGGCGCAGTTCCAGCGCATTGCCGGTGCCGGTGAAGTCGTTGTAGTACCGCTCCTGGCCGTGCATCAGGTAGTAGTAGGAGCGGTTGTCGACGCCGCGGAACGACAGGGTCGGGCCCAGGTGGTTGCCCTCGGCGGTGTGGTTGTAGACGACGTCCAGGACCACCTCGATGCCGGCGTCGTGCAGGATCTGGACGAACGTCTTGAACTCGTTGGTGCCGCCCTTGCCCAGATAGTCGGGGTGCACGGCGAAGAAGCCGATCGAGTTGTAGCCCCAGTAGTTGGTCAGGCCGCGGTCGATCAGGTGCCGGTCCTGGACGAAGGCATGCACCGGCAGCAGCTCCACGGCGGTGATGCCCAGGCCCTGCAGGTAGTCCACCACCGGCGCCGCCGACAGGCCGCCAAAGGTGCCGCGCGCCTCCTCCGGTACGTCCGGATGCTGCATGGTGAAGCCGCGCGCGTGCATCTCGTAGATGATGGTCTCGTGCCACGGCGTCTTCGGCGGCGGCGCAGCGCTCCAGGTGAAGGCCGGATCGACGACGACGCACTTGGGCATGAACGGCGCACTGTCGCGGGTGTCGAAGGACAGATCCTCGTCGTCGTGGCCGATGGTGTAGCCGAACACGGCGTCGTCCCAGCGGATGTCGCCGTGCAGCCCCTTGGCATACGGATCGATCAGCAGCTTGTGGTGGTTGAAGCGGTGGCCGTTGTCCGGGTCGTACGGCCCGTGGACGCGGTAGCCGTAGAGCTGGCCGGCGCGCACGTCGGGCAGATAGCCGTGCCAGACCTCGTGCGTGTACTCCGGCAGCGGGATGCGCGCGATCTCCTGTTCGCCCCGGTCGTCGAACAGGCACAGCTCGACTTTTTCGGCGTGCGCCGAGAACAGGGCGAAATTGGTGCCGGAGCCGTCCCAGGTCGCGCCGAGCGGATAGGGCAGGCCAGGCCAGACACGCGTCTTCGGTTTCACCGTAGTCTGCATCGCCATGGGTGAAGCCCTTGAGTGTGGGGGAGGGAGGGATGCCGGAGATGTACGAGGAAACGGTTGCCGGCGCCACACGTTCCGCCGGCCTCGAGGCCGAGCCCGTCGCGGCGGCACGGGGCTTGCTTCGCCCGGCCTGAAATGGTCCGTGCCGCGCGCCCGTCCAGCCCCCCGGAACGGCCCGTCCGCTCCCTGACTTGACGGAGAGTCCCGATGCATGCCCCGTTCCCGCCTGCGCCGGCCCCTCCCGCGGCGGCCGACCTGGACCGACATCTGTTCGCCCGCATTGTCGGGTTTGCGACGCGCGCGCCGGATCCGACCGAGGCGCTGGGCCTGTCCCGTGCCGACCTGGCCCGCCTGATCGCGCTGTACGTGCCGCAGCACGCCGCCCTGCTCGACCGGGTGCCGGCCGGCGCCGGACCGGGGGAGGACGCCATCGAGGAGCCCGACGTGCGCGCCTACCTGCTGGAGTGCCGCGCCGGCCGCAGTGCGGCGGAGGCGTGGCTGGCGGCGATCGTGGCGCGCCGCTGCCAGCGGCCCAACCACCTGTGGCAGGACATGGGCTTCGCCGACCGCGGCGAGCTCAACGCCATGTTCCGCCGGCACTTCCCGGAGCTGGTCCGGCGCAACGACCGCGACATGAAGTGGAAGAAGTTCCTGTACCGTGAGCTGTGCGCCCGCGAGGGCATGCCGATCTGCAAGTCGCCGGTGTGCGACACCTGCACCGACTTCGCGCACTGCTTCGGCGGCGAGGAGGGCGAACCGCTCGACGCCCTCGCGGCGCTGAGCCGGCCCGGCGGCGGCTGAGGGCGTCCGCCGGAACCGGGGCGGGAACCTTGCGTCCGCCGCGGCGTTTCCCATTACAAGAACGGAGACGGAACACAGACAGAGGGCCAGCCCCGTGACCCAGTCCTCCACGACCCACCCGAAGGTGCCGACCCCGGACGACCGCCCGTCCAACCTGCAGAAGGACCCGGGCGACTGGACCACCGGCGACGAGCGCATGACCGACGCCCAGGCGTCCTACCTGAAGACCCTGTGCGAGGAGGCCGGCGAGCCCTTCGACCGCGAACTCAGCAAGGCGGAAGCCTCGCGCCGCATCGACGCGCTGCAGCAGAAGACCGGCCGCGGCCGCCAATAGGGGCGGCGGCCGGCCGCCCGTGCCGCCCGCGGAGTCGGGCTACAGCGTCCGCAGGTACATCACGGCCGACAGCAGGGCCAGCGACACCACCCAGACCATCACGCTGACCCGGACGGACTGCCGGGCGCTGACCCGCTCCAGCCAGGTGCGCGGCTTGATGCCCCTGGCCAGGAACACGAGCTGGCCGGCCAGGTTGACGCAGACCACGTTGACCGCCAGCAGCAGTGCCGCCCCCAGCGCCAGGGGCCACTGCTGCGCCCCCAGCATCAGCCCCGCGGCGGCGGCCGGCGGCAGCAGCGCCACCGCCACCATCACGCCGACCAGCGCGCTGGCGACGCCCGACGTGATCGACAGCGCCGCCGCGGCGCCGGCGGCCAGCGCCAGCACCGCGCCGGCCGGGCCGACGTCGGTGCGCAGCAGCAGTTCCGCGCTGTCCGGATCGATCGGCACGGACAGCCCGATCAGCGCGCCCAGCACGACCGCCAGCCCGATGCCGGCGACGTTGGTGGCGATCGCCCGCGCCATCAGCCAGCGGTCGCCCAGCGCCGCGGCCAGGGTCATGGCCAGGTTGGGGCCCAGCAGCGGCGCGATGACCATGCCGCCGATGATCACCGCCACGTTGCCCGCGATCATGCCGACGCTGGCCACCACCGTGGACAGCGCCACCAGCAGGACGAAGGTCTGGTCCAGCGCGGCGCCCCTGGCCACGTCATTGTAGAGTTCCTCGCGAGTCTGGGTGATCGCCGCCCGCGCCAGCCGCTCCTTCTGGTCGGGGGAGTCCTCCGGGCTCGGCATGGTCGCCTCGACCGGCAGGACGACGATGCGCCAGTGCGTCTCGGCATCGAAGATGGACTGGACCGTGTCGAGCAGCGCCTGCCGGTCCTCCGGACCGACCAGCATGGACACGGTGCAGGTCTCGTCGTCGCCGGCGGCGATCCGGTGGTCGATCACGGGGTCGCTCTCGGCGATGGCCTTGAGCGTGTCGACGAAGCCGGCCCTGGCGGTCACCTGGATCAGCCGCAGCGCCACGGATCCGTCCCTCTTGCTTCCGAAGGCCGCCCGGCCCGTCAGCGCGCCGGCGCGTCCTGCGCGGCATCGTCGAACAGCAGCCGGATGACCTGCGAGCGCGCCAGCACCCCGGTCGGCTCGGCACCGATCGATCGCTGGAAGGCCTCGATGGCCGCGGTCGTGGCCGGACCGAAGTCGGCGTCGATGGCGCCGGCATAGTGGCCGCGGCGGCGGAGCTCGGCCTGGATCCGGCGCCGCTCGTCGGCGGCCAGTCCGTCGTGCGACGGCGGCGGGACGGCAGCGTGCAGCGTGTCGAGCGCGAACACGCCGTCGCCGTAGACGACCGAGAGCACCGTGTCGTCGTCCAGCAGCACGTACTGCGCGCTGTTCGGGATCTCGGTCGGGCAGCAGCAGGCCGACCGCAGCGTGGCGAACGGCCCGCCGTCCTCCGGCAGCAGCGCGTCCAGCCGGCCGCCCAGCGGGGTGCCGTAGGGGTCTGCGAAATCCGGCGTGTCGTACTCGGCCAGCAGCTCCGCCCGAGTCGCCGTGCCGAAGGCGTGCTCGAACACGTCCGCGCAGCGCTCGGCGCTGTGCACCCACTGCCCCTCGGCACCAATGTGCACCAGCCGGTCCGGCTCGATGCGCACCGCGAACACGTCGTCGCGGTGCCACAGCCCGATCAGGCCCTCGGCCGCTTCCGGAACCGGCTCCTGTGCCGCGACCGGGCCGGCGATCAGCGCCAGGGCCAGCGCCGCGGCGCCGGCCCGCGCCGCCCCCGTCCGCGGGCGGGACGAACCGTGACCGGTCCAAGACAAGCGGTGCGCCATGTGCATCGGCGGGCCCCTCCTCTGTGGCGATTTGGATCGGAAATGTGGCGGCGGGGGCGCCCTGTCGGACCGGCCGGCGAGGCCCGCCGCCACAGTCCATAGCCGCGCCGCCGACCCGCCGCCACATAATCATTCCGCGCTGGTCTCATACGACCGCGGTTTGTCGCCGACCATTGCCTTCAATGGTTGAAACGGCCCGATTTTCGCGACGCCAGGCCTGCCCGACGGACAGTCGGCCCGGGCACCTGCGCCGCGGCCCGGATGCGACCTCAGGCGGCGATGCTCGACTGCGCATCGCACCGCCGCGCTCTGCCGAGGAAGTCGAGGTTGACCGGGCTGTGCGGCTTCAGGGCCAGGCGCTCGTTGGCCAGGGCTTCGGCCGTCCTGCCCATGCCGCCGCGGATCGCGGCTTCGGTCAGGGTCCAGTCGATCACGTCGCGCTGGGCATGGCTGCCGCCGAAGCCGTTCGCGATAAAGCGCGCGCCGTGCAGGTGCTCGACGCATTCGGCATAGGCTCCGTGCGCGAAGGCCTTGAAGCCCTCGATCAACGACAATCCGATCGTACGCGCCCACCGGGCGGTCTCGCTGCCGTCCGTGGCGCCCTCCCGATACATGCCGATCAGGCGGTCGACGTCCCGATCCCGGCCGGCGCCGAGATAGGCCATGGCGGCGTGCCAGTCGTTGAACGGGTACAGCCGGCCATCGGCATGGGTGTCCCAGTGCGCGGCCACGGCCTGCCAGCGCGACCCGACGTCGTGGCCGGCGCTGTACAGCCGCCACAGCAGGGCGGATGCGTCGACCAGATCGACCGCAATGGCGCTGTCGTCCTTGCGCAGCTGCCGGTCGAACAGCGCGACAGCCGTTCCGGGTTCGTCGAGGTCGAGGTGGAAGACCGCCTTGTGCCACCAGTTGTGGACCTTGAAGAAGTTGTCGTCGCCGGACCAGTAGGGCTCGCGGGTCTGCATCCAGCCCACCCCCTCGGCAGCCCGGCCCTGCATTTCCATGACGTGTGCAACGGCATGGTGCGCCCAGCAGTCGAGCGGCTGGCGGGCAACGGCCTCCCGGCCCATCGCCTCGGCCCGGACGTAGTCGCCCGCCTCCTCGAGGCCGAAGGCGTACAGCCCGAGCACGATCGAGTAGCCGGGTCGATCGGCCGTCCATCCGGGCAGGAGTCTGGCGATCCGGTCGCGCAGGTTGCGTGCGTTGGCGCGGAAAAAGTCGATCAGGTGACCCGCCTGAAGGCCGACGAGGTCGTGCGGGTAGCGGATATTGTGATGGTCCAGGGCCACGGCCGCGGACGTCCATTCGCTCGCCAGCAGTTGCTCCAGCACGGCGACATGGCCGGCTTCGCGGTCGGCAAGCCGCAGCGCCCCGGCGCGGGCTACGATCTCCTTCGCCGCGCCGGCCGCTTCCGGTTCCGTCGCGAGGACGAACAGGTAGGCTTTCAGGATGTGCGCCATGACGAACTCGGGCGCGGCCGCGATTGCCTCGTCGACCAGGGCGACGGGATCGCCCCGATAGAGGTTGAAGGCTTCCACCGCGGCATCGAAATGGGCGACGGCTTCGGCCGTCGCGCCGGTCAGCGTGTTGCCCTGACGGTCCATGAACATGCCGCTCTCTCCGTCTGATCGGTTGGAATTGAGACGATGGCGGGCGCCCGGCCGGAGCACGGCGCCCTCGAGTACGTGCCCAAACGCTATCCGACGAACGGCACCGGTCATAGAAGACCCATGGTGCAGGTCGGGGATCCAGAAATATCTACTGTATATCAGGGGGATGACGTACAAGTCCGGGACGCCGCGCCGGTCGTTGCGCAGGTGCGCCGCGTGCAAGTGGACCCGCGGTACAGTTCATGACCCCAGGGAAACCCGCCATGGCGACGAGCGCGACCAGGAAACCGACCCAGACGCGAGAGCAGCTCCTCGACGCGGCTCAGGCTGCGGTGCTGGCGAAGGGGTTCAGCGGCACGTCGATCGACGAGCTGATCGCCGCCGTCGGCATCTCGAAAAGCGGATTCTTCTATCACTTTCGCGACAAGAGCGATCTGGCGAAGGCCCTGCTGCAGCGCTACGTGGCGGAGGACGACAGGATCTTCGACGACCTGACCACCCGGGCCGAAGCGTTGAGCGAGGACCCGCTGCACAGCTTCCTGATCGGGCTCAAGCTGCTCGCCGACGTGTTCGCCGATCTGCCCGAGGGCCATCCGGGCTGCATGGTCGCCTCGGTCTGCTACCACGAACAGCTGTTCGCGCGGGAGGTCGGCGAGATCAATGCCCAGGCGGTGCTCGGATGGCGCCGGCGCTTCCGCGAGCGGCTGGACCGGATCGTCGCACTGTATCCGCCCTGCATTCCGATCGACCTCGACGACCTCGCAGACATGGTGACGGTCGTCGTCGACGGCGGCATCATTCTCTCGAAGGTGACACGCAACCCGGCCGCCCTGTCGCGGCAGGTTCTGCTTTACCGCGATTTCGTCCGATTGGTCTTCGGTCCTGCATCTTCAACAGTTCGTTGACAATGTCGAACCAGCGGCGTACGAACGGATCCTGGAATTCTTCCGGCAGTGGCTCGAGCGGGACTTGGTCTAGGCCGAGGCAGTGCAGCCCGGCCCGGTCCGTCCGGGCCGTGCAGCTGATGAGCAGCACCCGGTTGCCGACCTTGCGCTATACGGGCAGGGCATCGGCAAGAGCGCTCAAGACCAGTTCGCGCGGATAAACCGTCACGCCGTCGCGCGTCGCCGCCTCGGCCAATTTGTCGAGGCCGTCCAGGAGCAGGAAGGCGCTGCCGATCGTCAGGTGCGCCGTCAGCAGATCGCCCGAGAGGTCGGCGATGGCGCCATCGACCCGCGCCGCGAGCACCAGTTCAAGATCCGCGCGCTGTCAGACCGTCCCGCCTCGGCTCCAGTCGGTACGGCGCGTAAATTCCCGGAATGGAACAACTTACCTGGGTTGTGACGACCGCAGCGCCGGCGACGGCCGAGGCATGGCTGGCCGAAGTGCTGGCCGAACGGGACATGCCGCAGGATGAGCTGGTCCGGCGGTGGCCGTGGCTGATTGCGGTACAGTGACCCCTTGGCCAAGCCCGAGACCAAAGCTGCCATGGATCAGCAACCGAACACGTAGACCTCTTGGCGACCAACGGCGGGCTTTCTTTCCGCAATCGCGACGGGTATGATATCCATGTATCCACCGGACGGGGGCGCTGTTGTGCGCGTTTTAATACGCATAATTGGCTGCGCGCTATTTTCCATAGGCGTGCTGCCATCGGGTGAGGCGATTGCTCAGGTAAGCGGACGGCAGCTTTTGGACTGGTGTCAGGGCGCCTTGGGGCAGTCTGTAACAGCCACTTTTGATGCCTTTCAATGCAATACCTATCTTCAAGCTGTCCTCGACCAACAGAGCACAAACATCGATTATATGACTTGCCTTAATACCGCTCAACCGATTGCCCAGGGCTGTTCAGTTCTGCGCTAGAGGGCCCTGTAGGACAGGATGTTGGCAAGGTTGAGGGCGTTTTCGTAGAGCGCCTGGCGGACGTTGTTGACGCCGTTGGCGCGCAGGATGTTGAGGGCCATGCTGCGCAGGCGGGCGAACTGGGTGGGCCGGATCCGGATGCGGCTGGCGTCCTCGTCGAGCGTGACGTCGCGGACATGGTGGTTCCGGTTTTCGATGCCCCAGTGCCCGCGAATGGCGGCAGCGAACTCGGCGGCGGGCAGGCGGATCTGGGCGGCGTAGTAGGACACGTCCTCGGTGTTCCGCCAGAGGCCGGAGGCGGTGTTCCTGTGCCAGGTCAGCCGGGTGACGCGAACGACGGCGGCGATCGCGTCCTCCCACTCGGGCCCGAGGCGGTGCGCCGCCTCGAACACCTCGACGCGTCGGTGCTCCTGCCGGCCACGGCGATGGCGGTCGACGGTTTCGTGCCGATCGATGCAGGGCCAGGCCGGGCAGCGGTCGCGGATCGTGTCGAACAGCGCCGGCTGGTTGGCCTTGACCTGCGCGATCAAGGCATTGCCGGTGTCGGCCGCGGCCTGGAAAGTTTTTTTTGGC
>Ga0081535_100077_pt1 | contig 89808 bp, 81 predicted proteins | sample HotLakmasection3_FD_71020 | JGI IMG/M metagenome (GOLD analysis project Ga0081535, IMG submission 71020) | Hypersaline microbial mat communities from Hot Lake, Washington, USA - Section #3 (SPADES assembly) (version 2) | ecosystem: Environmental > Aquatic > Non-marine Saline and Alkaline >... | reverse complement strand
GGGGGGTGGAGGGGGAGGGGGGGGGTGGGGGAGGGGGGGAGTGGGGGAGGGGGGGGGTGGGGGAGTAGGGGAGTAGGGGAGTAGGGGAGTAGGGGAGTAGGGGAGTAGGGGAGTAGGGGAGTAGGGGAGTAGGGGAGTGGGTGGGTGTGAGAGTGGGTGGTGGGTTTGAACTTTCGACCTGCGAAGTCGCCTTCGGGGAGTTGCCGTGAAAACAACCGGCATAGGGTGGAATGGCACTGCAATGAGCGAAAATCCACCCCTCAGAGATCGCCTAAAACCTTGTTCCACCGTAGGGTGGGTCTGCCCCTAGCCGAATGCCAGAACTCTCTCCCAGAGCGTAATGCGACCCACTACCCTTAACCAAAATGCCGAGGCACCCTTTTCACGGTTGGGAGGGTCGCCCCAGCGTCATGGCCCCTTGCTCAAAAAGCGTGTCCCCAATCGTCGGGGTTGGGCATTGCCAAATCCTGCCCAAAAGCGTCGCTGTTTGAGGTAACTGATGTCAGCACAGTTTCCTTAGGACTCGGGGTTGATGGCGGCGTATAGGGCGGAGTAGTCTTCGTCGGCAAGGCCCTGGGCGATCGCTTGTTGCGCCACCGCCGCGACCGTTTTGGCTAAGGCGGGGTCGAGTCCGGCAGATTGGGCAGCCTGGGCAAACAGGTTCATGTCTTTCAACAAGTGCTTGGTGGGAAAGTTAGGATTCGCAAAGTGGCGATCGCACATGCGGCTCAGCTTTTTGTCAAAGGTAGGCGCATACAGAGCGCTGTTGCGCACGATGTCCATAAAGGTGTCGACATCAATGTTTTCACGCTGCACTAAGGCCAGGCTGAGGGCAAAGGCGGTCGTCAGCGAACCGATGAGTTGGTTCATGGCAAGCTTGACCGCTGCCCCTGCGCCCACCGGACCGATGTGCAAGATTTGTTTGCCCAAACCGGCTAGGAGGGGCTGCCACTGCTCGAACTGCTCTGGCGTACTGCCGACCATGACGATCAAACTGCCTTCTTTGGCCTGGGGAATGCTCCCTAACACGGGGGCTTCCAGATAGTGGCCCTGAGCCGCGGCGACCTTGGTCTGCAAATCACGGCTCTGGTCGGGGGCAATGGTGCCCATCTGGATGACAGTGTGTTGCGCGAGGGCCGCCTGGGCGTCGGGGGTGAAGAGGGTGTCGGCGATCGCTGCCGCATTGGCCAGCATCAAAATTGTGCAGTCACAGGCTTGCAGCACCGCCGCTGGCGTTGATGCCGTCTGAATGCCTTGCTGAGTCAAAGGAGCCAGCTTTGCTTCAGAACGGTTGTAAGCGATGACGGTATGACCGCTATTCTGCAAGGTCAGCGCCATCGGCGCGCCCATGAGTCCGGTGCCTAAAATTCCAACGTTCACAACTTTTCCCCAGTTTGATCAGGTTTTCCACAAGATATCGTCGACTTTTCCACAAGTCGCCGCCGATCGCGACCCTCAAACAGGGGATTTCGCAGCACGGATGATGCCTGCCCACCACTTCAGTTCACCTCAACCCAAACGGTGACCCAAGCCCTCTGGGCAGGCACCCTGCCATCCTCACACCCTGCCATCCTCACACTCCCAGAGCCTACGCCGACTGCGATCGCTCCCACACCGCCCCCGCCAACCAATTTGCGAGAAAGCCATCTAGCCAGTGCTCTACTGTCGCGCCGTGGCGTTGATGACCGGCAAAATGGCGATCGCGGGGTTGTGCACCGGGCCAGTCCAGTTGCTCTGCGCCACGGGTGGTCCAGTCATCAATTAATTGAGCGGTCATCTCGGGGTGAAATTGCAGCCCAAAAGCGGCGTCACCATAGCGAAACGCCTGATGAGGAAAGGTGTCGCCCGTCGCCAGGTGAACGGCCCCCGCCGGTAGGGCAAACCCTTCGCTGTGCCAGTGATACACCGCCATGGGCGTAGTGAAATAGGGGCTCCCCGTGGAGGTGGGCTGCAAGTCGCAGTAGCCAATTTCGCGCTGCCCCTCGGAGTGGGGGGTGACGGATGCGCCCAGCACGCGGGCTAAGAGTTGCGCCCCCAAACAAATGCCCAAATAAGGGCGACCGGAGGCCACGGCCATCGTAATCCAGTCCAGTTCGGTGCGGAGGAAGGGCAGGGTATCGTCGTCGTTGGCGCTCATGGGGCCACCAAAGACGATCGCGCCCGCGTGGTGGGCCATCGTTTTGGGTAGGGCATCGCCCAAAGCGGGACAGCGAATATCCAGGTGATAGCCCCGCGATCGTAGCTTGTCGCCAACCAGGCCAGGATTAGAAGTTTCCTGATGCACGATGACTAGGATAGACGGGGCGATCGGCATGGTAAACGGTGGCGTTTGAATAGCTGTGTCACCTACTCTAGCAGGCTTATTCTCCGTTCGTTGCAAAATTGAAGGAGCTATGCATCTGCAGAATCAGATCTTTAGTCGCCTGCGAATCGTCATTGTAAAAGGTGACAATTTTGGCGGTGCTGCGATCGGCATCCCCCACAAAGGTGATGACCTGATTGGCAAACTCGCCGGGGAGCTGCACAATCCACACCCGAAAGGCATCATTGCCGCCCACACTGGTAATGCCGTAGCGATCGAGCACATAGGCTTGTTCGATTAAGGCGTCGAGTTCTGTCCCTACGTAAGTATTGGGGGATTCATCGACCACCGTGATTTCAGTTTTCAAATCGGTCGGCGTGGGCGGATTGGCGCTGACATCATAGCTGGTAATAACGGTGGTATCGGCGGTTTCGGTGAACCACCCAGCGGGGATCTCTAGGGTGAACAGTCCCGGCACCGCCAACGGTTCTAACGTGACGGCGGCGGGGGCTGGAGCGGCACTGGGGGACGCCGACGCGGCGGCGGCTGGCGCTACTCGGGAATAGAGGGGAGCTGGAGCAGCTGGGGCGATCGCGGTCGCCGCGCCCCCGGTCAGGCAGGCTAAAGCAAGTCCGGTGCTCATGCCCATGGTCCAGTAGGTCATCACTTGTCTCCTCGGGCTCACACCACCACCCGTTATATCGTTAACTGACAAACCAAGATACCGCTCAACCGCCCCTATCGGCATCAATTTGGGGAAAGGAATGAGGGGGCAACGGTAAGGATGCCGCCAATAGTCGGCGTTGAGGTGCCGTTCACCCCAGGCGCAAGTCTTAGAAATCATGCCATCTGTGTGCTTTCGCTTAAGATGAAGCCACAGAGATCGGGGCAGGGCAGTCTCTTGCGGTTAGCCAAGCGTGATGGAGGGTAGTCAGGATGGTGGAGGCGATCGCGCCTGACAGAGTAGCGGAACTCGCCGCCATTCGGCAGGGGTTGCGGGCGGGGCAGCAGGCCTTGGCGGACTGGCAAGGGGGACCGCTAGCGGTGTCGGCAGTACCAGGGGCCGGCAAGTCTACGGGCATGGCGGCAGGGGCGGCGATCGCGATCGTGCGCCACGAACTCAATGCCCGACGGCAACTGGTGCTAGTGACGTTTACACGATCGGCGGCAGCAAATCTCAAGGCGAAGGTGCAACGGCATCTGCGATCGCTGCAATATCCCCTCAACAGCTTTGTGGTCTATACGCTGCACGGTTTGGCCCTGACTATTGCCACGCGCAATCCCAGCCTATCGGGGATCAGCCTGGATACCCTGACGCTGCTCACCCCCACCCAAAATAATCGCCTGATTCGCACTTGCGTTGAGCGGTGGCTGGTGGAAAATCCGTCGCTATATCAGCGCCTGGTGGAAGGGCGGCAGTTCGACGGCGAAGAAACGGAGCGGCTGCGGCGGCAATCGACCCTGCGCACAGAGATTTTGCCCAGTTTGGCGACGACAGTGATCCACGAGGCCAAAAGCTCTGGCATGACGGCCAGCGAGTTGGCGGCACTGGCGCAGGCCATGACCCGCACGATCGCCGATGACGTTGAGGATTACGACGTGCTAACAGTGGCAGCGGGACTCTACGACCAGTACCAAACGCTGCTCGAACAACGCCACGTAATCGACTACGACGACATGATTTTGGCGGCGCTGCGGGTGCTGGCAGACGAGGAGGCGCGGCGGTTTTGGCAAAATCGCGTGTTTGCCGTGTTCGAAGATGAAGCCCAGGACTCCTCCCCCTTGCAAACTCAACTGCTGGAGACCCTGGCACAGGCTGCCGAGGATGCCCAGGCACCGCTGAATCTGGTGCGGGTGGGCGATCCCAACCAGGCCATTAACTCGACCTTTACTCCGGCGGATCCCGTATTTTTCAACCAGTTTTGCGATCGCGCTCAGCGCCAACACCGCCTGGTACTGATGGATCAGGCCGGACGCAGTAGCCCCATCATCATGGCGGCAGCCAATGCGATGCTGCGCTGGGTCAACCAATCGGGCCTGGCCGGAGCGATCGCCCCCTTTCGATCTCAGGCGATTCACCGGGTGCCGCTGGATGATCCCCAACCGGATGCGAACCCGGAGCCGATCGGCGGCGGGGTGGAATTTTATCGCCCGGCGACGGTGACGGAATCGGTGCGGCTGCTCGCCCAAAGAGCCCTAGCCCTCCATCAAGCCCATCCCCAACTGAGTCAGGCGATCCTCGTCCGCGAGCACCGCCAGGGACGTTTCATCAGCCAGCTTTTGAATGATCCCAAAACATTGGGGGTCGATTTGCTCAGCACGGGTCTACGGATTTATGACGTGGGGGAGCAGGAGCGGCAATCCCATGTGCCGTCAGAGATGCTGACGGGGTTGCAGTTCATCGAACGGCCCCACTCCCCCGATCGCCTGAAGGCGTTGCTGCGGGTATTGGTCGATCGCCAGCGCGTCCCCACGCAGGATTTGAATGTGCTAGCTAAGCAACCGGAGCAGTTCATGTATCCGGGACCGCTGGATGCGCCCCCCCTCACCGAGGCGGCGCAGCAGGCGCGGCGGCTCTGTACGGGCCTGCTGCGATCGCGCTTTGAGCTGCCGCCCTATCACCTGATCCCCTTTGCAGGGCTGACCCTGGGCTACAACCAGAGCGAGCTGGCGACTGCCGACAAACTGGCGGCCCGGCTCGCCCAGCAAAATCGCGAAAACAACACCCTGCGCGCCATGATTCAAACCTTGCAGGAGATCGTGGGGTCGGAACGGTTTGAGCCGGTGGATACGGAAGATCGGGACGATCGCTACACGCGCGGCAGTCAGCTCACCCTTCTGACGATGCACAAAGCCAAGGGGCTGGATTGGGACGTCGTGTTTCTGCCGTTCCTGCACGAGCGCACGATTCCCGGCAATCTCTGGGTGCCGCCCCAACAGACCTTTTTGGGCGACTTTAGCTTGCCCGATGTGGCCCGTGCCCAAATCCGGGCTCACACCCATGCCGAACACCATCCCGCCCCGATCCCCGATTTGCTCACCGCCTGGCAACAGGCCAAAAACCTGAAAACAGCGGAAGAGTTTCGCTTGCTCTATGTGGCAATGACGCGGGCCAAGCGACTGCTCTGGATGTCCGCCGCCCACGCCGCCCCCTTTACCTGGAGCAACCCGGACAATCTGACCGAGTTGCCTCCCTGCCCCGCATTGCCGGTCGTCATGGCGCAATTGGCAGAAACCCGCACCGGGTGAGCGGCGGGGAAATTGCAATTAAGCGGTGGGTAGTGAGCAATGGGTGAGTGGGATGTTTACCAGTTGGGAGAGCGACAGTAGATCGGGCACGTGGTTGAATGGGGCTTTAACCATCGCCGGAGGGCAGTTGGGGAGCGATCGCGCCTTCCTCGACGGCTAGCGGTTGCTTGGCCCGTCGCTCGATCACCTCATTCCACCGTTCATCTAGCACGGCGAGACCGGCCCCCAGCAGTTCTGCCAGGGTGCTGTTTAAGCGATATAGCGCCACTCCCCCCAGCACGATCGCAGCGGGAAAGGTCGGCGTCAACACCGCCAGCACCGTCGCCTCAAACATCCCTAACCCGCCGGGGGCACCGGGCACCACCAGTCCCAACAGCCAGCCCAAACTGAACGCGCCCAGCAAGATCCACATATCTTCTAGTCCCAAGGTCATGAGCGCCATGAAGCAGAGGATGAACCCGACGCCCCGAAACATGACAAATCCGATTTCGCCCAGCAGCGATCGCCAGGGATAGCGGTTGAGCGCGGGTATGGTGGCGTTGCTCTGGAGATCCGTGGCTTCTAACTGCTCAGCTTGCTTGAGTTTGGCCTGCCCCAACCTTTGCAAAATCGGGTTGAGGATCCGCGGATGCAGGGCGATCAGCACCACAATCAAAATCCCTAGCTGCATCAGCCCTGAGGGCAAAGTCACCAGCACGATCGCCAGGGCGGCGACTGCCATCAGCAGGGGTTCCAACACGACGCCGGTGATGGCAACCCCCGTTGGCGTCCCGTAGTCCCGCAAAAACTTGATGCGCCCGACAAAGTGCCAGACGTTACCCGGCAGGTACTTAGCCAAGTTGGTTTTCAAATAGGTGATGATGGTCCAGGTCATGGGCACCGGGGCACTCAAAGACTGCAGGATGCCGTACCACACCCAACCCGACCAGATATGGGCCGACAGCGTGATCCCCAAGGCAAGCAGCAGTTCCGCGATCGCATAAGACGAAAACCGCAGCGTCAACACCTGCTGCCAGTTCACCCGCAAAGTGTGCACGATAAAGCCGAGGGTCAGGGCGATAATGACCCAGCGCAAATAGGGTTTGACCTTTTTGTAGGCGGTTTTGAGGGCGGGGGGCAATCTCATGGTGACGCTTGCTCAACAACGAATCAGATCGGCTCAGACACAGGATAATGCGAAAGCCGGGAAACGTGATCGCCCATTCCTTAAAACGGCGGTCCAACCTCAGGGGCGAGCGATCCCCAACTCTGGTCGGGCTCATCCCTGCCAACACCTCATCGCTCAGCCACCGCGTTGACCGCCAATCACCCTATTGGGGCACGGAGGCCACGGGTAGGGGGCAGGCATAAACAGCGGGGAACGGGGTCATCTCTAGATCCATCAGGGCCAATTGCAGCGCAGCATTGCAAGTCGGTAAAAAGTTACCTGCTGGCAAGGCATTTTGCACCTTAAAACGCCGCAGGCGATCGGCCACTTGCCCCTGTGCCCCCACGATATAGATACGTCGTCGCCGCTGACAATAAGCCGCTTTCACCTCTTTTTCAATTGTTAACGAGGCCGTCACCCCAATCAGGGGCACCCGACTGAGGTCGAGAATCAGCACTTCATAATCTCGGCCCATGTGAAAGGCGATCGTTCGCGCTGCCCCATAACTCATCGGCCCACTAATTTGAATCAGCAACACCCGCCCCGCACACTGCCGTAACAGATGCCCTTCTTCCGGCGTTAACACCACCTCGGGATCATCTTCCGGCTGCTGCACAGCCCGCACTTTCTCAATTTGTAAGCTGGTCAATCGCTGAATGGTCAACATGTTGGCGACAAACGCCCCTACCGCCACCGCCGTAATCAGGTCAACAAACACCGTCAATAGCAGCACGCCATAAGTCACCACCGTTGCCCGCTGCGAGACCTGGCAGACCCGCCACAAAAAGCTCCAGTCAATAATGCGCATGCCCACCTTGATCAAAATGCCCGCAAGCACCGCATGGGGGATTTGCGCCGTAATCTCACCGGCCCACAACATAATGCACAACAGGATCACGGCGTGAAACATGCCCGCTAAGGGCGTTTGCCCCCCCGCATAGATGTTGATCACCGTGCGCATGGTGGCTCCGGCCCCCGGTAGCCCCCCAAACAGGCCAGACAGGAGATTGCCGATGCCCTGACCGATGAGTTCTTGTTCCGAATTGTGTTGAGTGCGAGTAATGTTGTCGGCGACAAGGGATGTCAGCAGCGAATCGATCGCCCCCAGAGTCGCCAGCACCAGTCCGTAGCCCACGATCGCCCGCATTTGCTCCAGGTTGAGCCGGGGCCATTGAATATGCGGCAACCCTTGCGGAATTTCCCCAATACGGGCAATGTCACTGGGGGCCAACACCACCATCGAGACCGCCGTGCCGACAATCAGCGCCGCCAGCGGCGACGGCACCACCCGAGCCAACCGCTGAGGCCAGCCAAACACCATCACTAATGTCAAAATGCCGAGGCCCGCAGCGGCAGGTTGAGGCTGGGCCAGCACCGCTGGCAATTGTTGAATCGCCTCATTAACGCCACTGGGGGCAGGATGGCCCAAGAGCGGCCCGATTTGCAGCATCACGATAATGAAGCCGATGCCCGACATAAAGCCGGAGATCACGGAGTAGGGCATCAACGTGATGAATCGCCCCAGTCGCATGAGCCCAAACAAAATCTGAAATACCCCGCTCAGCATGACGGCAGTAAAGGCCATCGCAAGGCCATTTTCGGGATTTTGGGCGATGAGTTTAGTGAACACGGTGGCCATGACTACCGTCATGGGGCCAGTGGGACCCGTGACCTGGGCCGGTGTGCCGCCAAAGAGTGCGGCAAAAAATCCGGTCAAGATGGCTCCATACAGCCCCGCCGTAGGACCGGCCCCAGAAGCCACGCCAAACGCCAGAGCCAAAGGGAGCGCCACGATCGCAGCCGTTAAGCCGCCAAACAGGTCGCCTCGCAGATTGTGGAGACGCAACGAGTGGGATATTTGCATATTGATTTTTTGAAAGTTCGGAGTCAATGGAGCGAAAACAGCCAGATTCAGGCTCTGACTGGGGTGATCTCAGACGGGGAATCGGCAAAATCAACCTAATCCACAAGCTCGCTTAAAATCTCAGTTTTTAGAAATGTATGGGTAAACCAGCATTTCTACAGGGGTTTGAGACGTTTCTTTATGCTGTTTGAAGAAACTTTGACACTGGTAAAGTCTTGCAATCAAAAGTCTTGCCATCATAAGGAGCGATTTTGGCCGATCGCGCTCGTCACTCAGAGAACTGGGCTTAAATGCCAAACCTCTACGAGCAGGGAAATTATTGTCAAGCAACTCCCTTGCGGCACATCCGATCGGGATAAAGGCGATCGCCCCATTGTTTCAGCCGGTGGGGAGTTGGTGCGATGGCTGTTACACCCATCCATCCACCCGTCCCTCTACCGACACACCATCGGCTCTCCCTGCGGCTGATAACTGCGGCACACCCGTCCCGCCCCGCGCAGTTGTTGATAATAGGTCTGGCTGATGGGATCAGCTAAATCCGTAATCGAGTCGATGCCAATGCCGTTGCGCCCTTGATCCCGCCCGGAGCTGTGGATATAGCGACCGTCACCCAAATAGAGGGCAACGTGGTTAGGCCGATCGCCCCGACCAAAAAACAGCAGATCGCCAGGTTGCAGATCGCTGAGATCAACCGCTTCTGCAAACCCCTCTTGCTGGTAAGAGTCGCGGGGCAGGCGGATGCCAGAGGCAGCAAAGGCGGTTTGCACGAGGCCGGAGCAGTCAAAGTTGGGGCCAACGGTGCCCCCCCAGAGGTAAGTATTTTCCTGCGCCATCGCAGTCTGTGCGAACTGGATGACCGCTGGCAGTTGGGCCGCGATCGCCTCGGCAGTCCACTCTGCCGCTGTGTAGGGCGACTCAGCGGGTTGCAAGTCCTTGATGGCGTCGCTGGGGAGCCAGCCGGGGTAGTCGTCTTCGCAGAGGCAAACGGCGATCGCGATCGCGTCGGGTTCGGGCCGTGCCAGCACGCGCAAGTGGCGACCGGCGGCGGCCTGGGTCACCAACCCTTCACAGGCAGCGGTTTTGAATAAATCAAAATCGACCTCGCAGCGATATTCCAGCCCCATCTCCAACTCTGCGAGATACATCATGCGGAACCCCCGTCTGTGAAAAAAGTTACTTTACGCAAACATCTTTCGGGATTTTGGCGCGATCGCTCCGCTCCCGTCCGACAATGGAGAATTATAGAAGAGCTATTAAAAAAGATTGCGCCATGACTTCAACTTTGCCCTTGAATACCCCTAAGGTAAACGCCGCCCACAAGCTACAACTGGAGCCGCTGCAGGTGCCAGAGCGCTTGCTGCTGGGGCCAGGGCCGTCCAATGCCGAGGCGTCGGTGGTGGCCGCGATGAACTGCCAACCCATTGGGCACCTGGACCCCGCCTATCTGCAAATGATGGACGAGGTGCAGGAACTGCTGCGCTACGCCTGGCAGACCAGTAATGAACTGACCTATCCGGTGCCGGGTACCGGCTCAGCCGCGATGGAAGCCACCCTGGCGAACGTCGTCGAACCGGGCGATCGCGTGCTGGTGGGCGTCATGGGCTATTTTGGGCATCGCCTGGTGGATATGGCCGGACGCTACGGGGCCGATGTCCGCACGATGCCCCAAAGCTGGGGGCAGGTCTTCTCGCTAGAGGCCATACGCGCGGCCTTGGAGGAGCATCGTCCCGCCGTGCTGGCCCTGGTGCATGCTGAAACCTCCACCGGTGCCCGCCAACCCCTGGAAGGCGTTGGGGCACTGTGCCGCGAATTTGACTGCCTGCTCATCGTCGATACCGTCACCAGCCTCGGCGGCGTGCCGATTTTTCTCGATGAATGGCAGGTAGACCTGGCCTATAGCTGTAGCCAAAAAGGACTGAGCTGCCCGCCCGGCGTGTCCCCTTTCACCATGGGGCCACGGGCCGTTGCTAAAATGGAGCGCCGCCAGACCCCAGTCGCTAACTGGTATCTGGATGCGGGGCTACTGCGGCAATATTGGGGCCGCGATCGCGTCTATCACCACACCGCCCCCGTCAACCTCACCTTTGCCCTGCGGGAAGCCCTGCGTCTCCTGGCAGAAGAAAGCTTGGCAGCCCGCTGGCAGCGCCACCAAGACACCGCCGAATTTTTCTGGGAGGGGCTGGAATCCCTGGGGCTGAGCTGCCATGTCGATCGCGCCTATCGCCTGCCCACCCTGACCACCGTCCGCGTGCCCGAGGGCGTCGATGCCAAAGCCGTCGCCCGCACCCTGCTGCAAGACTACAACATCGAGATTGGCGGCGGCCTGGGCGAGCTCGCCGGGCAGGTCTGGCGCGTCGGCCTCATGGGAGCCAACAGCCACCGCGATCGCGCCACGACGCTCCTTGCCGCCCTGGAAAAAGTCCTGCCCCAGTCTCGCTAAGGGATGAGTGAGTTTGAAGTTCTTAGTTTTGAATTTTGAATTGACCGTTCAACTCAAAACTCAAAATTGGGAACTTATTCAATTCTGATTCCTAAGGACACTGGGGCGGTCATGATTGATTGGGCAGTCGTCTCATGACCGCCACCACCATCCCCCCCACCCGACCTAAAACCCCGTCTTACCCAGTACCCAGTACCCCAAACCTAATTCCCGCTTATGTATAAACGAATTCTGGTCGCCCTTGGAGAAGAAGAGGATATTAACCAAAAGGTGCTGAACGGGGCGATCGCGATCGCGGCTCCGAGTAAAGCGACCATGAACCTGATTCATGTGGTGTTGCCCCCAGAAGCCGGGTTCCCCAATCCAATGTATGTCACCGCTGACGGCATGCACTCCACCGTCAATGCCGAGTCTTTTCAAATCGTGTTAGGGCAGTGGCAAACTCAGCAGGAACAAAACCAGCAAACCCTCGACGCCCAGGCCAATCAAATTCAAGTCCAGGGAGTTAACACCGAATGGACTCAGGCAGTCGGTGATCCCGGTCGGCAAATTTGCCAGGTCGCCCAAGACTGGCAAGCTGACCTCATCGTGATTGGTCGCCACAATCGCTCTGGCCTGTCAGAACTGTGGGTGGGCAGCGTCAGCAACTACGTGATGCACCATGCCAAATGCTCGGTCATCGTCGTACAAGGCACCCCAAAAGCGGCCTCCGCTTAGAGGGGGCCAAGCACGTTTTTACCCATAAACCCCGCCCCTACAGGTTGGCCGATTGTTGCTGGGGCGTAGCCTTTAAACCACCCTCGCGATCGCCCCTTACTCACCCACTCCACCCAACCAACCAACGATCCTCACACCCCACCCACCTTTACCTTTTGTAAAACTCCCCACCCCCCACCCCCGATCCCCGCACCGGGCTAACGCAGCCCCCCAATGAACGGTATGATGATCGTTCTGTGACTACGCGAACCACTTGCCCCGCTAATTTTTGTACCTCTGTAAATAGCGTTTACACGTCTGCTCGACACCATGCTCAATCCCAACCTCGATGAAATTCAACTGCATCCAGAGGAGTACGAGCGCTTTTCCAGACACCTGATTTTGCCGGAAATCGGTTTGGAAGGGCAAAAGCGCCTCAAGGCGGCTAGCGTACTCTGCATCGGCACCGGCGGCCTCGGTTCCCCCCTGTTGCTGTATTTGGCAGCGGCGGGCGTGGGCCGCATCGGCATCGTCGATTTTGACATTGTGGATAAGTCCAACCTGCAACGGCAGGTGATCCACGGCACCTCGTGGGTTGGCAAACCCAAAATCGAATCGGCCAAAAACCGCATCCAAGAAATCAACCCCTTTTGCCAGGTCGATCTCTACGAAACGCGCCTCTCGTCGGAGAATGCGCTGGATATTATTGAGCCCTACGACGTGGTGGTGGACGGCACCGACAACTTCCCCACCCGGTATCTGGTCAACGACGCCTGCGTGTTGTTGAACAAGCCCAACGTCTACGGCTCCATCTTCCGGTTTGAGGGCCAGGCCACCGTCTTTAACTACGAAGATGGCCCCAACTACCGCGACCTCTACCCCGAGCCCCCGCCACCGGGCATGGTGCCCTCCTGTGCGGAAGGCGGCGTCCTCGGCATCCTGCCGGGGATCATCGGCGTCATTCAGGCCACCGAAACGTTAAAAATCATCACCGGCAAAGGCAGAACCCTCAGCGGTCGCCTGTTGCTCTACAACTCCCTGGACATGACCTTCCGGGAACTGAAGCTGCGGCCCAACCCCGTGCGTCCGGTGATCGACCAGCTGATCGACTACGAACAGTTCTGTGGCATTCCCGAGGCCAAAGCCGCTGAGGCAGCGGAGCAGTCAGCAGTGCCCGAGATGACGGTGAAGGAACTGAAAGCCCTGCTCGACGCGAAAGGTGACCAGGTGCTGCTGCTGGATGTGCGGAATCCCCATGAGTGGGAGATCGCCCAGATTCCCGGCGCGGTGCTGGTGCCCCTGCCTGATATTGAAAAGGGCGAGGGCGTGGAAAAGGTGAAGTCGCTGCTCAACGGTCATGAACTGGTCGTTCACTGTCGCTCGGGAGTGCGATCGGCCAAGGCTCTCACCATCCTCAAGGAAAGCGGCATCACCGGCACCAACGTCGCAGGCGGCATCCTCGCCTGGAGCGAAGAAATCGACCCCTCCGTCCCGCAGTATTAACTCAGCCGGGTCAATTCAACGACGGGTAGGGTAGGCAGTGCTTACCCTACCTGCTAGATTTAGGCATACGTGAGGAGAGGTAGACATGCCTACTGCGATTCAAGAAATCTATAGTCACGTTTTATCGACTTTATCCCCTAACGAGCGTCTACAACTGGCAACTCTAATCCTCAATAGCTTGGTTCAGGAAAATGCGCCCATAGACGACAGCGACACCTGGACAGAACAAGATCAACTCGATCTGACGACCTTTTCTTGGCAGTATGCGACGACTGCGTTTTCTGAAGATAGCGAGATTGCTGAGTGAGTTATCAGCCAGGTGATGTCGTAACGGTGGATTTCCCTGGGGTGACGGGCGTGAAGCGTCGCCCAGCAGTGGTTTTGTCTTCCCACGAATATCATGCCATTCGCCCCGACATCATCCTTGGCCTCATCACCTCTCAGACAAAGAATTTGGGCGTCACGGATTAGGTGCTTCAGGACTGGCAGGCAGCGGGATTGCGAGTCGCATCCATTTTCCGCAGCTTCATTGTGACATTACCCCGCTCAGCTAACTTGAGTGTGGTTGGGCACTTATCCTCACAGGATTGGCAAGGCATTACTGCTTGCCTCAAAGTCGCCTTAGCTGACATGCATAACGCCCAGTTTTGACTCAGGCGTCGAGAAAATGAAGCCTTGATTCAATGTTCACGAACGTGTGGTGCATTGTCGCTCAGGAGTGAGATCGGCCAAAGCCCTCGACATCCTCAAGGAAAGCGACATCACCGGCACCAATGTCGCAAGCGGCATCCTTGCCTGGAGCGAAGAAATCGCCCCCTCCGTCCCGCAATACTAAGCCCCAATCCCCCTAAAACGCGAAAAGGAAGCCGATTGACTTCCTTTTTTTGTGCAGCGGGAGAGCTAATCGTAACTTGCATAGATTGGCCTCCCTCAACTCATAGATTGAACATACGACAAAATCCAGAGAAGGCCCTGTCCGAGATAGATAATCCCCCAAGCCACCGGAGTTAGCCGTCACTTTTGCGGCTTGAATTCGGAGAAATAGAGATTTATCTGCAAGATCTGACATATAACTCTGGAAAGCAAAGGTATTATCCATTAATTTTGACATTGAATATATACTTAACCTCTTAAAAGCAAATCTAAATTTCTCATGGTATTAAATTTTCAATTTTGATGATTTATACTTTAAATCAAACAATTTACTAAAAAATAGTAAGCAAATGGTGGATGTTGGTCAATCAAAAATATGTCTTGAGGAATTTCAACAGAAATGTATAGAATTAGCTACTGGCAAAGGCTCAGAAACTCCGTATGAAGACTATGAGCAGTCACGAGCTAATCTTTTATCACAACCAGAACTACTGCCTCGTTTACCAAGTTGGGTGTCTTCATGTCGTTATGGCAGTCAATTTTGGTCTTTGATGAAAAGAACCTCTCCTACATACCAGGGCAGAAGAGAATTTATTTGGGAATCTCTATCTCCGGTCTTTGAGTACGTTGAGCTAGGAATTACTGAACCAGCTTCTATTTCCTTAGAGGCATTGCTACCAAACTGTACATCGGTTGCCGTATCAGAGTGCTGGAGGAAAATGCACGTAAGGCGTATAAGTGATCCTGAAGGTGCTATCACTACAGCAAGAGCTCTAGTAGAAGCAACTTGTAAATATATTCTTGAAGAGTTGGGTGAAACATATTCAGACAAGGATGATCTTCCTAGGTTATACAAGAAGACTGCAGTTGCAATGTCACTCAGTCCAGGTCAACATAGTGAACAGATTTTCAAACAAATTCTAAGTGGTTGTAGTTCAGTGATTGATGGGTTTGCCGCTCTGCGAAATGCCCTTGGTGATGCACATGGAAAAGGAAAGACGAATGCTCCCCCTTCTACTAGGCATGCTGACTTGGCGGTGAATTTAGCAGGTACGATCTCGACTTTCCTGATTGCGACCTATGAAGAGCGGCACAAGATAAAATGATACTTAATGATTAAGAATAGGTTGTTGGATTGAGTTAGAATAGGTTGTTGGATTGAGTTAGAATAGCTTCGGAATTTTGCAATTCAATTAAAAAATAATTGTTATTTGTGCTTTTTGCGTTTGTGGGTAACACTTACGTGCAATGAATGAAATCAAAGTAACAACTGCTCATTTCAGCCAAAGAGCTCACCGTACCGATAGTCCGGCTCCAGTAGTTGGCTGTAGCCACATTGCTGTTGCTTTTTTGAAAGCGAAGGTGTTTTGGGGGGGTAGAGATCGCCCCTCTCCCCACAGACTTCAACTGCTGGCAGCGATGTCGCAAAGCGTTGTACGGGGCACACTACGGCTTCGTTATAATTCGACTAATGCTTGATGATTTACTTCTATGACTGAACTTTTAGAACAGGCGATCGCGCAACTGAGGAACCTGGATGCGGCCAAGCAGGATGCGATCGCATCCTTGATTATCGAAGAACTTAAGGATGAAGAAAAATGGGACTCGGCATTTGCGGGTTCTCAAGACCTTTTGGCAGGTTTAGCGGCTGAGGCAATGGCCGAATACAACGCGGGCCAAACTCAAGCATTAAATCCTGAGATCCTGTGAAATCTAGGACGACCGCTAAGTTTCGGAAAAATTGGGAGACTTACCTGATGCCGTTCAAAAGCAAGCACGGCAAGCCTATCGGCAATTTCAGCAAGATCCCGCCCATCCCAGTTTGCGCTTCAAACAGGTACATGCCAGCTTGCCAATTTACTCTGTTCGGATCAGCAAACACTACAGGGCCGTTGGGCAACGAGATGGTGACACCATGATTTGGTTTTGGATAGGTTCTCACGCAGAGTACGACAAGCTTTTGGCACAAATCGCTTAGACGCCCTCCAGTGGGGAGATGAAGAGGGTTGGTCTCGACAGCGATCGCCCCTCTCCCCGCGAACTCAATTGTTGCCAACGATCGCAGTCGAGGCGTTGCAGGAGGTTGCCGCGATCGCGATCGTCACGCTGCCAACCGACCTAAAATGCTCGTCTGCCATTCATCGCCGTTCTTGCTACCCTAAGACCAAAGATTGTCAGGCATTGTTGCCATATGGGTAAAAAGCAAAACAAGAAAGCCAAGCAGCTAGGTCATTTGCCACCTCAGCACGACTTTTTTCTCAATCCTCACACCGATGCTCGCTTTACGCGTTGTCCCAAGTGCGACGCCCCTACCAAACTGCGGAAAAAGCCGCTTATGGTTTTCATCGGCTTAATTCAGCCTGTGAGTTTGAACAAAACCTGTCGCTACTGCCCCAACTGCGATTTGCTCATCGTCCACCAGGACGAAATGGATGAATTAGTTTATAAGGCATGCTTACAAAACTTCCCTCATCTGGTGGGCCAGGAGTATTTAGTGGTCGGCACTATGGAGCGCGACACCTGGAAAGCGGGATACCAAGGCAAAAGCACGACTGGCGACATCTTCAAATCCTTGCATGACTTTAAGCGACATCTGGAGTTTGAGCCTGCTCGCTACATGTGGGTTAAGGAAGATTGAGGGGGCGGGCATTGGGCAGCATGGACAGGGCGATCGCTGTCCTCTATGAAAGATGTTGTCGAACGCCCATCCCCCAACCAGGCTTCAACCAGGCTGATACTGCCACGCTTCCCACAGGGTGTAGATAATCAGGGTGACCAATAATCCTCGGAATAGGAGACTGACGAAGCGATCAGGCAATTTGGGCAACAGGCGACTGCTGAGTTGAGCGCTGACCAGCCCCCCCAGCCCCAAAATCAACCCTGCCGACCACACCACATTACCCTGGAGGGCGTGACCGATGGTGGAAGCGATCGCTGTCATCACCACTACGCCTAAACTGGTTTGAATCGATCGCTTAATCGGCTCCCCCAGTAGGGCCATTTGCAGCGGCACCATGATGACTCCGCCCCCGACGCCGAGCAGTCCCGCCATGAAGCCTGCGATCGCCCCCGTCAGGATCCGCGCCAGTTTCGGATTCATGCTAGCGGATGCAGTATTGTCCTCATTCCGGACGGCGAGTTTCTGCCGCAGGCTGACCAAAAAGATATTGATCACCAGCAAAATGGCGAAGGCAATGAGCAACAGCCGCGGAGACAGATTGCTGGCGACCAACACGCCGATCTGCACTGTCAGCACCGCCGGCACACCGAGCCACAGCACCCGCTCAAAATCAAGATAACCCATGCGCCAGTTTTGAAAACTGCCGGAAAGCGAGGTCACAATAATTGCCAAACTGCTCGTCGCCACCGCTTGAATCGGCGCATAGCCCAGGGCCAATAAAATTGGCACCATTACCGTGCCGCCCCCGATCCCCAGCAAGCCGGCCAAAATGCCCGCAAACACTCCCGACAGAATCAGCGCAATTAGTTGACTTAAAGCCACAATTTCCTCACAATTTCAACGCTCCCGATGGCCTACATTCAGAGCCAGGGCACAAGGCTGTGCGGCCCTAGAAACTGGGGCGCTCAGGGACTCGCAAAAAAATCAAGTACCAGTCGCCTGTCCCTTTGGTGCATTCGCACAGCAATGCTCCCTACGATCATCAAAACGTTGGGTACTTTAATTCAAGGCTCATCCCAATGGCTTCGCCCCTGGTTGGCAACGGAGGTCTAACCACCGCACCAACCACTGCCCCCATCTACCCATCCACCCTCACACCTGCCTGACCAGTAACTGACCACTACCCCCCCGGCGGCGTCATCACCTGCTCATAGTGCGCCCACCAGCGACTCAGGGGATAGTAAATGGCCGGTGCCCACAGGCTACTGAGAATGGCAGAACTGAGGGCAATGCGCTGATGTTGGAGCCAAATTTCTGGCAGACCGGGATAAGGGGATGTGTTGCTGATCAGCTGATGTACGCTGATTTGCAGCGCCATCGTCGTTTGGGCAATCACCGTCATGCCAAACACGATGATGGCGACCGAGACAAAATCTTCTTGAATAAACCGCTGCTTTTGGATGCGGGCGGTGAGGAAACCGACCAGGGTTAAGCCAATGGTGTGGGTGGGGAAGTAGCCTGTGAGGCCGTCGTGAATTAACCCTAAGATGAAGCCCGCGATCGCCCCCTCAACGCCACTGCGCTGCACGCTCCAGACTACCAGCCACATCAGCAGCCAACTCGGCCCGACCCCGAGCAGCACCATGCCCGGCAAACGCATCGGCAACAGCAGAGTGCATACCAAGGCGGAGCCAATCACGACGCCAATATTAATCCATCGATAGCGACGGCGCTGGGCCAAGCCGCTCTGCCTAGCTGCGGTCATGGCGTGCGATCGCCCTCCTCGGGTGCGGCCTCTTCGTTTCTCGGAATGGCCTCTTGCAGCGGCTCACGTGCTGCCGGCACGTCAATCGCCTTGGGGGCAAAGGGCACGACCTCAACCCACTCGACGATACTCAAGGGGGCTGTCAACTCGACTGTCACCTCTGGGGCCGGACTTTTGGAAAGGTTCAAATCGACGACGCGCCCGATAGGAATATCTTGAGGAAATAGCTTGCTGTAGGCTGATGTGACAACGACGTCTCCCACCTTGACATCGGGAATCTTGTCAAAAAATTCCATGACTACCCGCTGCCCCATCGCGCCACGAATATAGCCCGTAGCTCGGCTGCGGCTTACCCTCGCCCCGATACGGCTGGTTGGATCACTCACCAACAACACCCGGCTACTGTTCGGCGACACGGCCACAACTCGACCAATCAAGCCGCCCGGTCCCGTCACGACATCATCGGGAGTGATGCCATCCCGTTCGCCCCGACTGATCACAATCTGTTGCCACCAATCGCCAGCGCTACGACCGATGACCGCTGCCGGTGTGCCTCCCGGCAAAGGTTGGCTTTCCCCTTCCACAATTTGCCGCAGCGATCGATTTTGACTTTCTAACTCCACCAAGCGCTGTTGCAACTCTTGAGCGTAGCTCGATTGCAAAATCGCTTCCCGCGCTGGCCCTGGATGAAATGGACGGGTGATCCAACGATACATTTCGTAAATCACGGCACCGCCATTTTCCCGCATACCCAAGGCCGCAACAATCATCAAGGCCACCAAACCGGCCTTGAGCGCATATTGATTCCACCAGCGCCGCAGGGCAAACATGGTTACTTAATCCATCCTAAATTCCGGAACTGCCGCTGAAGACGCGACCCATCTGGCTAAAGTTTTCGAGTACCCGACCAGTACCCAAAACCACACAGCTCAGGGGATCAGCCGCGACGTGAACGACAATGCCAGTTTCATGGCTCAGCAAGGTGTCCAGACCCTGCAACAGAGCACCGCCGCCCGCCAGCATGATGCCGCGATCGATGATGTCTGCCGCCAGTTCCGGAGGGGTTCTTTCGAGGGTGCGCTTCACCGCTTCCACGATAACGGCCAACGGTTCGGCCATACTCTCGCGAATTTCGCCCGCTTTGACGGTGACGGTCCGTGGCAAGCCCGATAGGAGGTGCAGACCTCGCACGTCCATCATGAGCTCGCTGTCGTCAGAGCTGGGATAAGCCGAGCCAATCTTGATTTTGATTTCTTCAGCGGTGCGTTCACCGACCACCAGGTTGTGGACTTTCTTGAGGTACTGGGCGATCGATTCGCTCAATTCATCGCCAGCGACCCGCACCGACTCGCTCAGCACCGTACCCTGCAAGCTGAGTACGGCCACCTCGGTGGTACCGCCGCCGATGTCGATTACCAGGTTGCCGGTCGGCTCAGCCACCGGTAGGCCGGCCCCGATCGCTGCGGCCACGGGTTCATCAATCAGGTAAACGGTCCGGGCACCGGCCTGCTGAGCCGCATCCATCACCGCGCGGCGCTCGACCCCGGTCACCCCACTGGGAATGCCAATCACAATGCGTGGTGACACCAGTGTCCGGCCTTCATGCACCTGTCGAATAAAATGTTTCAGCATGAGCTCGGCGGTGTCGAAATCCGCGATCACCCCATCACGCAGGGGGCGTAACGCGGCCACGTTGCCGGGGGTACGACCCAGCATGCGTTTCGCCTCTTCACCCACGGCGAGAGGTTTTTTCTCAATTAGATCAACGGCCACCACAGAGGGCTCTTGGAGAACCACCCCTTTTCCTGAGACATATACCAGAGTATTGGCAGTGCCTAAATCAATACCCATGTCTCGGGATAAAGAAAATCGGTCAAGGAAACCCACGAGACTTAGCCCCCAAACGAACGAAATGGACGGTTGAATGTAAACTCGCCGAACTTAATGCTAGGCCATAGATGTCCTATTGGTGTTGGAACACCACTCTGCCAAGCCACAAATCCAGGGAACGTCTGCTGCTTATTGCAACACAGACGAAGTGGATTCTATTACGTTTCGTATCAATGCGTCTAGCAGATGATTATTATTAATCGCAAAAAAAGACATCGTCTGGACTGCAGAAAAGGCCAATCACCGCTTTACATCAACATTTTGGTCACAATATCTCAGATTTCAGCGGGCGATCGCATTCCTCTGGAACATCGCCCCGCGTTTTGCAGAAATTTGGGGCAAACTGAAAACATCTAAGCAGTTGTGGCAGTTCATTCCCTCGGTTAACTCAGAACTGGCTGAATAGATCGGTAAGCTGAAGGAATCGGCTCAAGACTGCTGTTACAGAATCAGGAGAAAGTTTTGATATGAGCATCAATTCCGTGACTCTCGTGGGCCGGGCAGGGCGTGATCCGGATGTGAAATATTTTGAGTCGGGCAGTGTTGTGTGCAAGTTTTCACTGGCAGTCGATCGCCGCACCCGCAACTCCGACCAGCCCGATTGGTTCAATCTGGAAATGTGGGGCCGCACCGCTGAAGTCGCCGCCAACTATGTCCGCAAAGGCAGCTTGATTGGCATCACCGGGGCGCTGAAGTTTGACCAGTGGAACGATCGCTCGACCGGAGCGCTCCGCACCTCCCCGGTCATTAAGGTGGAACGGTTAGAACTGCTGGGTTCCAAGCGGGACAATGAGGGGGCGGCGATGAGCGACAATTACGCCGACGACGAGTTTTAAGCCGTTATCCATACCGAGCGTAGGGGTAGATCGCCGATCGCCCCTACACTGGTTGCAGAGCATCAGAGCGCCGGAGGGCCACAAAATTGACCTGGCCGGTGCAGAGTAGCACCGTGCGGAGTTCTTCTAACAAACACTCAGCTAGCAGCGCGACCCCCGCTTCAGAGTCATGGGCCGCGAGGAGGAAGGGGTGAGCCAGCCCGACCAGATCCGCCCCCAGGGCGATCGCGGTGGCGGCCTGCAACCCATTGCGAATGCCCCCCGAGGCAATCAGCGGCAGATTTGGCGCGACGGCGCGAATTTGGGTAACACAATCAGCGGTGGGCAGCCCCCAGTCGGCAAAGGTTTGCCCCAGGCGACGCTGTCGGGGATCCGCAGCGCGTCCCCCCTCAACCTTGGCCCAAGAGGTGCCACCGGCTCCCGCCACATCGATCGCGCTGATCCCGGCATCCATTAGCCGTTGCGCCAGTTTAGCGGAAATGCCGTTCCCGACCTCCTTCGCGATGATGGGCACTGGCAGGCGATCGCACAGCGCCTCAATTTTGCTCAACAAGCCTTTGAAGTTGCGATCGCCCCGCGTTTGCACACTCTCTTGCAGCACATTCAAATGCAAAATCAGGGCATCGGCCTCCAGGGCATCCACGACACGCTGACACTCGGCCAGGCCATAGCCATAGTTGAGCTGCACCGCCCCCAGGTTGGCAAATAGCAAGCAGTCCGGTGCATAGCGACGAATCGCAAAGGTCTCCATCACGTCGGGGGCTTCTACGGCGACCCGTTGGGAACCAACCCCCATGGCGAAACCGTAAGTTTGGGCGGCGATCGCTAGCCGGGTATTGATCAGCCGGGCCTGCTCTGTCCCCCCCGTCATCGAAGAAATCAGCAGGGGGGCTCCCAGGGGTTTGCCCAAAAAGGTGCTGGAAACGTCGAGGTCGTCCCAGCCCAGCTCTGGCAGGCAGCAGTGCTGAAAACGGTACTTTTCCAGGCCAGTGGTAATTTGCTGGCACTGCACGTCTTGTTCCAGGCAGACGCGGATGTGATCGGCCTTGCGCTGTTGCGTTTCAGGGGCCGCTGGCGCGAAATCGTAGGGCACAGAAGGGAGCAAAGGAGCAGTCATGAAAATTTAGGAATCGGCAGGAAAATAACAGCCCGGTAATTGGCAGCAGTCGATGGGAGCGGGGTGGATCGGGCCGCCCCGGTGTAGGGCGTAGGGCGGTTCAACTTCAGCCGAGCCGCCAAAGCACTTCCCATTGCCGCTAGCATGGCAACCCTCATTGTTCAACCCCTTGAAATAGTGTCCCACAGGACTCTCCAGTCCTTCTATGGCTGGTTTAGAAGTCGAAATAAATGTATGACAGCGTTTCGCTAGGGGCGAGTTGCCAAGCGGTAAACAGCAGTAGGGGGACTAGCAGCAACTTGACCGGCCAGTTGAGCTGTAGCTTGAGGGAGCGTTGAGCGCAGTAAATCAGCATCATACCCCCAAACAGCAGCCACAGCAGCGTCCAGAGCTGGATGGCGGTCATACCCAGGGATTCGACATAGACCTTTTGGGCAAACTGCAAATCACTGTTGGCCCCCCAGAGTTTTTGCAGCGCCAGGGTATATTGCCGAGGCTCCGGCAGGCGAAAAAAGAGCCAGCTAAAGAACACCAAAAACTGGGTGATGGCCCAGGCCATCGCCACCCCCCAGGGCTGTTGCCAAAACTTTTGCAGCGGCTGCCAGCCTTGAGCCAGGACGTGGTTAAACCGATGCACCACCAGTGCCAAGCCGTGAATGCCGCCCCAAATCACAAAGCCCCAGGTATTGCCGTGCCAGACACCCGCAATCAGCATGACAATCATCAAGTTCATCGCCGTGCGGAACAGCCCCTTACGCGAGCCTCCGAGGGGAAAGTAGAGGTAATTGCGCAGCCAATCGCCCAGGGTCATGTGCCAGCGTCGCCAAAAATCGGCAATGCTGGTGGTCATGTAAGGAAAGTTGAAGTTTTGCGGTAAGTTAATGCCCATGAGCAGGGCACTGCCGCGGGCCACGTCGACGTAACCGCTGAAATCGAGATAGAGTTGCAAGCCATAGGCAAAAATCGCCAGCCAGAGATCCCAACTCCCAGCGCGCTCCAGGTTATCCAGGCTGAGATTGACCACGGTGCCAATGTGGTCGGCAATGAGGACTTTTTTCACCGCCCCGAGGCCAATCAGCCAGAGCCCTTCCACCGCCCAGTTGAAATCAAGGCTAGGCTGGTCGCTGAGCTGACTGGCAAAGCTGTGAAAGCGGGTAATGGGGCCGGAAATCAGCTTTGGAAAGTACAGCTTGTAGGCAGCAAACTCCGGCAGGCTGTTGGTCGCGGGCGCGCCGCGATACACATCGACTAAGTAGGCGATGCACTCAAAGGTAAAAAAGCTGAGGCCCAGGGGGAAGGCGATCGCTAACCAACTGCCATCTGCCACCTCCGGATTGAACCCCTCTGGCACCAGCCATTGCAGCCAGCTTTCCAAATATTTAAAGCCCAGTAGCAGCGCCACATTCAGGCCAATACCGAAGATCAACCAGTAGCGGCGGCGGCGATACCACTGCTGCTCGGCCATCTGCCACTGCTCGTTTGACACGCGCCAATCGGCAGGCATTTGCAGCACTCGCGCCAGCCAGAAGTTGAGGCCCACTAGGGCCAGCATCAGCGGTACGTAATGCACCTGCAACGAGGTGTAAAACACGATGCTGGCGACCAGCAACAGCCAGATCCGCAGCGATCGCCGCTCCAGCGCCCAGTACAGCCCGACGACGCTCAGCAGAAATAAGCCATACAAAATCGAGGGTAGGGTCATGGCGTGCGGTCAAGATTAGCAGCGGACAAATCGAGGGCGCGGGGCCAGGAAATCATGGGGTCTTGCGCCAATCGCAACGATACCTGATAAGCACCGTACCGATTCAAATGGCTGGGGTCGGAGAAGTAATCGTAACGGCCCGTCCACACCTGGCCTAGATCCCGGAAGATGAAACCCTCTTCGGTGGCGGAATATTGCAGCATCAACTTCTGGAACTCCTCTTCGGCATCGCTGCGATAGCCGTCCAGATATTCATCCGTCAGCGGCGTATTCACAAAAATCACTGGGATGCCCTGTTGTTGGGTGTAGTCCAGCAGATTGTCAAACGCCTCTAACTGCTTGCCCTCCAGGCCAAAGTCTTCGTAGTCGCTGTCGTAGGCTCCGGGCACCCGTGCATAGAGCTGATAGTAAGTGGCGGGGTTAAACCGCACGTCTAACGCCAGAAAACCGTCAAAATCGATCGCGCTGTCTTCGGGAATCGGCATATCGGAGGTATTTTGCCCAGTTTTGCTATCTTCTGCCGACAGGGCAATGGGGGCAACTAGGGGCGTCAACAGGCGATCGCGCACAAAGGCTTTCAATTCATCCCGCTCGCCATAGATGGCCGATCGCTGCCCCAGTTGCTGGCTTAACGACTTGTCGAGGGCTTGATAGCTAGCTCGCAGCGCTTCACCCACAGGCCGCGTCTCTTCGGCGACCACCTCGTCGGCTGCACTTGCTGTCCCGTCAGCGTTTGCCGTGGTGGCAGCAGGGTTGCGGCGACCCAGTTCGCGGTAGCCTTCGGAAGCTGCGATCGCGTTAAAGGTGATGTCCGTACGACCGCTGTTAAACGCTCTGGCCCCATCGGCCCAAATGATGAGACGCGGCAATTGGTGCGGTTCCAGCAACCGCCGCAGGGTGAGATCGACCACCTGAGCAGTCGCCCCATTCACCCCAAAATTAAAAATGCTCAGCTCCCCATAGCCCAAGGCCATCAGCTCTCGCTGGAGGGCAGCGGGATCCACCCCTCGCAAGGCCCGAGAGCTACCGATAATCAGCACATCCGGCGGACCGGACGCGGCCAACCGTTGATGGTAGAGGGCCAGCTTCTCATCCATTTGCTGACTACGGAAGGAGGGATAGGGCGAGTGCGACAGCAAATCCGGCGGCGGGGCCAGGGAGCGCTCCGGACTCGCAATCAGCTCTTCGTCATTGAAAACGGAATTGGCCGGGCTGGGGCTGTCGTCATCCGCCAAATCCTCCCCACCGAATAAATCCGCTTCCCAGTCCCGCCGGTCCCAATCTGCCGCCGCGGTATCGCTGGCAGGCGTCATCACTGGCGTCTCATTCGACTCTGCCGCCGTGGCGGGTTCAAACGCGCTCTTGACCGTGCCGGGGTTGATTATTTGACCAAAAATCCAGTCCGCCTGGAGCGCCAGCAACAGCCCCACCGTCGCCCACACCAGCCCAATCTTGATGGCATCCTGGCTTTCTTCGGGAGACAGTTCCGGGGGCGTCCGCGAAAAGTCTCGCTGGGGCACCACTAACTGCGTCTCAAACAGCACCCGCCGCAACCGCTCTAGGCCGCTCTGCCAAGCTGTGTGAATGGCTCCGGTAACGGCGGCGGGGCCGGGTACCGAGAGGTGAGCGGCGGCGGGTCGCTCTAGCAAATCGCCCACGTAGCGATCGCTTACCGCAAACACGGGCTCGGCCTTGGGCACAATGCCGGGCCGCTCTTCAAAATCTTTGCCGAAGCTCCAGGCCGGTCGCTGCTGTCCGGCCCGCCGACCATATAGCCGGATCCCCTTGGTGTCAGAGAGATCGAGCACCTCTAAAAAGTCGAGAATCTGCGGCACCACCTGCCGTCGAGTCGGGCAAATCGGCGCATCCGCCATGATGTGCAGCAGGTGGTCACGCCGCAAGACCTGAATCCGAATGCCGCCGGTCGCTAACTGCGCATCGAGATCAGGATTGAGCAGGCGGGTCAGCAGATAGGCGAGGGCCGCCAGATCCCCCTGTTGGGCCAGCCCCTTCGGCTCCTCCGCCAGATCAGGGTGTTCGAGCGCTGGCAGATTCAGGCACCTTACCCAGTCAGGGGTGTCGGCCTCAGCGGCCTGACCATAGACCATCAGGCGGTGCAGTCCTTGGGGGGCCAGCTCCTCCAGCAGGGGCGCGATCGCCGTTACAATGGTCGCCTCCTCCGGCACTACGGGCGGTTCGGCCTCCCCTGTGGACTGCACAATGCAGTGCAGACTGGCATCTTTGCGCTCCACAGTCAGGGCAGCGTGGTGAGCGCTGATCGTGGCATTCAACAACCGGGCGATCGCCCCTTCATCACCCCAGCGCGCCCATTCCCGCAGCATTTCCTCAGCAGGAGTTAGATCAATGCGGAGACTCCAATCGGGGGTCTCTTCGCCATGCACCTGAATGACGATCACGGCATCTTTGAACTGCGTCAGAGCCAGCTGCCGCAAGCGCTCGGTGACGGGTTCGGCAATGAGCAGGGGGTCAGGGCTATAGGTCGCTTCGCACCAGACCCAGAGCCGTTGAATGGTGTCGTCGGTGGTGGCATTGGGCGGCTCGGCATCGGTGGTGGGGCCTTCCTCAACGGAAACTGCCTCCCGTTGCAGTGCCACCCGGCGCGAGGCTGCCCGCACACTCACCCACACCCCAACATCCAGCGTGCTTAAGACTTCACTCAGATACCAGGCGATCGCATCGGGATCCCCTTGTTTAGCCAAACTCAGATGCGACAGCACGATGGCCGTCGTGGGTTCATCCGGCGCACAGTCTGCTACCGCCACCGCTTCTGCGCCAGAGGTCTCGCACTCCTGTACGGCATCCGCAATTTTGAGCGACACCCCAACCCGCTGCTGTAGCTGGGCTTGATGTCGCTCTAAGCGATTGAGATAAATCGGCGCAGTCCAGTCAGGTTGAGACTTGCCAGCCTGCCGACTGTAGATGTAGATCTGATAAGCCTGGGGATAAACCGCCGTGATCAACTCGGGACCGGCGGGATGCGCAATTAGCGCGTCAACCAACCGCGAAATGGCTCCCGACTGATGGAGCGGATGGGGCGTTTCGGCCAGCACATGCAAAACATTGCCCCGCAACCGCATCTGGACACGGGCATTGGGGGCCAACTGCTGAGCCAGCCAATGACTCAGTGAGGGTTCAGAGGCCGGGGGCATAGAAATTGTAGACGGCTTAGCAGTCATAGAGTGAGACTACGCTAGATCTAGCGGCAGCACCGAAAACAGCCATTAAATATAGCTGTGAAGGATATCGCAGTCTGCCAAATCGCACCAGCTAATTGGCAAAATTCAGCAGATGTTCGTCAACATTGCTCTGCAATTCCCACCACATCAGGCCTGCCTTAGGTCGTGAATATACAGTTGTCAATACTAACGGTCGTGACCCGAACTTACACACCTTTTCAGCATGTGCTTACACCTTAGCGTTGAAAATTCTCCTTGCGGGGCACCCAACCCACCCAAAATTTGTCGCGGCTATCCCTCTTGAAGGGCTACCTTAGAGCAGTCGCTACTTCAGTCATACAACGCTCCTAGCGGGTTTGAGAGCCTCTCATTCACGACCGATCAGACAGTTGGCAATGCCGCCATTCATCTCCATTGGAACAGCGAACTTGCACCCCAGCGAACCGCAGCCACCGGACGCGGCGATTTTCAGTAATCACTCAAAACAATAGGCTCAAAACAATAGGCGGCAGCACCCATAATCAATTTCCTCTTTCTGTCGGCGGACGAGAAATCCGGCTGAATTTGGCAAGATCCGTGAAACCGCAGACCGGGTAAGCACGATCGCCCCCACCCAGCCCCGTAAATTTGCGGCTCATACCCTTTGCTTGAAGTCCGCAGCAACCGAGTGTTGGGCCAGAAGGGCCTGCGGTCCCGTCGCTAGAGGAGCGATCGCGCCAGAGCCCTGTCTCAAATTGTGACCGTAGCGACTATGCATTGAGCATAGTGACGAGCGATCGCGACCTGCCCCGCCTGATAATGTAGACGGCTCAGTCGCTGCCAGATCACCACACAGGAAGCCAGGGGGGGGAACGTTTGATAAATTTCCAGGGCCTCTAACCAATAGGCGATCGCCAACTCCGGGTGCTGAGTCTGCTCACACAGGTCAGCCATTTGCACCAGCAACGCCGCCGCTTCACGCCGCACATCGGTGTGCTCAGCCAGATTATTTAGCACATCAGTAGCGGCCTCAAAACTGCCCAAAGCCAACCAGCATTCTTGCTGGTGCGCATAAATCCGCCCCAGATAATCGAGCGTTAGCGCCAAGCCCAGGCTGTCTGCGCTGGCTTGCCAGTGCTGTAACGCCGTCTGAAAGCAGGTTTGCGCTTGCCGGTAGTAACCCCGCTGATAATAAGTCAGCCCCCAGTTGTGATGAACGATCGCACTCGGCACCGGGGCGACGATGTCAGCGAGCACTGCCGCCGCTGCGCGAAAGCGAGACTCCGCCAGCCCATATTGACCTTGATCGAGATGGCTCAACCCGATGCCATTCAGGCAAAAAGCGCTGGTCAAGGGGCGCTCGACCCGCGTTGTGGTCACCAACACCTCCTGATATACCTGAATCGCAGCAGCCCCATACCCTTTGGCCTGTAGCAACACCGCTCGACGACAGCGCTCTGCGGTTTGGCCCTCCGGTAGCGCGACGACCGCGTCGGCACCGACCTCAGGGAGGGCGTCCAGCGTCAGCAGCCCCGAGGCATCGGCGATCGCCGCCTCAGCCGCACCAATCCACCCCTGATGACCGGCTTGCCGCCCCCGAATCAGCAATTCCTGAAACGCTCGGAGGGCCGCTGCGCGATCGCCCTGTTCCCGATATTGCCACCCCTGCAAATACAGATAGGCACACCGCTGTTTACCGGTCACCCAAAAATGTGCTGAAGCCCATTCAAAGCGCTGGCTGAGCCCTAACAAAGAAGACACGGGCAAACCGTTTTCAACCGAAGTGCGTTGAGCAGAAGAAGTTGAGCGTCGCATGACTGGGGGTCTCCGTTTCGTTACTCAGCAGTATGCAAGACCCGCCCCCCTCAGGGACCTCCGGTTTCAGACAACCCCCTGGCAGTTTTCGGCAAGCTCACTGGAATCAATCTGTCACCCACGCTATATGCCCCCAACCACGCCGCCCCCCTCACACCCAACCACCCTCCCCCTCAGAAGTGCAACCTAAACTACCCGCATTTGTAACGGCGTCCCTTACAGTGATGACAGCAGACCGCTTTCCTTCACATTCCGTTGCCATGACAACTGCACCTAAAGATTCTCAACAATTCCCAGCTGTTTCGCGACGAATGAACAAACTTGGCGCTTCCAGTATGGTAATAAGCCTGTTGACAGGGCCTTTGCTAGTCACTTTGATGGGGGCTCGTGCCGTTGCCGATGCTTTGACGCAAGCTGGCATTGCTAGCGAAGAATTTTTTCGCGGCGAGCGCCTCCCTAACCTCCCAAACGTGCCGTCGCCTGCCGATGAGCAAATTAACCAAACCGATCGTGAATAAGCGCAGTGACCCTTAATTTAATCAGCATCTCTGCGAATTCTGTCGTTTTGCGAAGATACTCTAGTCTATGACCTCCACTGTGCCTACTTCTTCTGAGAATATGCCCACTACCCGCGAAGCCACTGTTGAGACCGCTCCCAGCGTATCAATTACACCGCCGGGGTCTGCCTACAGCCTGCGAGTGCAGCAACGCATCAAAATGGTGGAGGACATTTGGGAAGCGGTGCTGCGCCATGAGTGCGGCGACGAATTGTTGACCCTTTTACACCAGTTGCGGCGCTTGTGTTCTGTTGAGGGCCAAGCGCCAGCGGCACGGGCAGTCAGCGTCCAAAAGGTCGTCCAGGTGGTCGAAGATCTCGAACTGCAAGACGCCATTCGAGCCGCGCGCGCCTTTGCCCTCTACTTTCAGTTGATCAACAGCGTTGAGCAGCACTACGAGCAGCAGGGACAACAGCGCCAGTATCGGGCCGCCTATGGTGAAGTCGATCCAGCATCCGCGATCGCCGGTCTAGCCACGATTCGTCCCCAGCAGCCCAGCCACGGCAACAAGGCCGAGGGGCAACCGCCGATCCAGCAGGCCAAATCGACCTTTGACTACCAGATGTTGCCCACCAGCTATCGCGATGCGGGCACCTTCCACTGGTTGTTTCCGGCGCTCAAGCAGCTCAATGTACCGCCGCAGTTAATCCAGCGCCTGATTGACAACCTCGATATCCGCCTGGTCTTTACGGCTCACCCCACGGAGATCGTGCGGCATACCATTCGCGACAAGCAGCGGCGCATTGCCTCGCTGTTTCGGCGACTCGATCAGGTTGAAGATGCGGCACAGAGCATGGGCAGCATGTCCAGTTGGGAAATCGACAGCCTCAAAGAGCAACTCACCGAAGAAATCCGCCTCTGGTGGCGCACGGATGAACTGCACCAGTTCAAGCCCTCGGTCCTCGACGAGGTGGACTATACCCTGCACTACTTCGACGTGGTGTTGTTTGACGCCTTGCCACAGCTTTATCAGCGCATTAAGCGATCGCTGCACAACACCTTCCCGACCCTCCGCCCCCCGCAGCCCCAGTTCTGTCGCTTTGGTTCCTGGGTGGGGGCCGATCGCGACGGCAACCCCTCCGTCACCCCCGATATCACCTGGAAAACCGCCTGCTACCAGCGCAACCTGGTGCTGGAAAAATACATCGACTCCCTAGAGCACCTGACCAAACTGCTGAGCCTCTCCCTGCACTGGAGTGAAGTGCAGCCCGAACTGCTAGACTCCCTCGATCAGGATCAGCAGTTGATGCCCGAACTGTACGAGCGCTGGGCCATTCGCTATCGCCAAGAACCCTACCGACTCAAGCTGGCTTACATGCAACAGCGGTTAGAAAATACCCTGCTACGCAGCCAGCGACTCTATCAAGGCGATATTCTGCAAGAAGATCAAGCCAACGGCACCGATTTGCCCATTTACAAGTCTGGCGACGACTTTTTGTCGGATTTGCACCTGATTCAGCGTGATCTGGGCGCAACTGGCATGGTGTGTGGAGCCCTAGAGCAACTCATTTGCCAGGTCGAACTGTACAGCTTTGTACTGGCCCAGCTCGATTTGCGTCAGGAAAGCTCGCGCCATTCCGACTGCATCGATGAAGTTACGGCCTACCTGCAAGTATTGCCTCAGCCTTATAACGACCTTTCCGAGGAGGAAAAAACCGCCTGGCTGATCCAAGAACTGCAAACCCGGCGGCCCCTCATTCCGGCTGAACTGCCCTTTTCTGAAAGCACCTGTGAAACCGTCGAGACCTTCCGCATGGTTCGCCGACTGCATCGCGAGTTTGGTCCTCAGATTTGCCACAGCTATGTGATCAGCATGAGCCATACCGTCAGTGACCTGCTGGAGGTGCTGCTGTTGGCAAAAGAAGCCGGCCTCTTTGACCCTGCTACCTGGGAAGCCAGCATTCAACCGGTGCCCCTATTTGAAACGGTTGACGACCTGAAGCGAGCGCCCTCAGTGATGCGATCGCTCTTTAAGCAGCCCCTTTACCGCGCCGTCCTCCAGGGGGGCAAATCGGACGACGTCGTGGGCGACCATGCTATGGCGGCGGCCTCCACCCAACCCATTCAAGAAGTCATGCTGGGCTATTCCGACAGCAACAAAGACTCCGGCTTCCTCAGCAGCAACTGGGAAATTCACAAGGCCCAGCAAGCGCTCCAAGCGACCGCTGACGACTTTGGCATTGCTCTACGCATCTTTCACGGGCGGGGGGGCTCTGTGGGTCGCGGCGGCGGTCCTGCTTATGAGGCGATTCTGGCCCAACCCGGTACCAGTCTCAACGGGCGCATCAAAATCACCGAGCAGGGTGAAGTCCTGGCTTCCAAGTACAACCTGCCTGACCTCGCCCTTTACAACCTGGAAACCGTGGCCACGGCAGTCATTCAAGGTAGTCTACTGCACAGCAGCGTGGACGAAATTGCTCCCTGGAACGAAATCATGGAAGAACTGGCGGCAAGCTCCCGCCAGCACTACCGGGCCTTGATCTACGAGCAGGAAGACTTCGTCGAGTTTTTCCATCAGGTCACCCCCATTGAGGAAATCAGCCAACTCCAGATCAGCTCACGCCCGGCTCGCCGCAAAGGCAAAAAGACCCTGAGTAGCCTCCGCGCGATTCCCTGGGTCTTTAGCTGGACCCAAGCCCGCTTTTTGTTACCGGCCTGGTATGGCGTCGGTTCGGCGCTCGAAGAGTTCCTCGCGGAAGACCCCGAAGAGCGCCTCAAGCTGCTGCGCTATTTCTACCAAAAGTGGCCGTTTTTCAAAATGGTGATCTCCAAGGTGGAGATGACCCTGGCCAAGGTAGACCTGCAGATTGCCGAACATTATGTGCGGGAGCTGACTCAGCCCGAAGACCAGGAGCGGTTTCATGTCCTGTTTGAACAAATTGCGGAAGAGTTTCGCATCACCTCGGAAATCATTCTCACGATTACCGGGCATCGGCGGTTGCTAGATGGCGACCCTGACCTGCAGCGTTCCGTCCATCTCCGCAACGGCACCATCGTGCCCCTGGGCTTTATTCAGGTCGCGCTGCTCAAGCGGTTGCGGCATTATCGCAGCGCCATATCTGGCGTCATCAAATCCCGATATAGCCGCGAAGAATTGCTACGGGGAGCCCTGCTCACTATCAACGGGATCGCTGCTGGCATGCGAAACACGGGTTGACGCCCAACTTGTGTAACAGTTTGTAACAGTTTTCTTGCGGATCAGAGGTTGTTTGCTTGAATTAAGCCGTGATGTACCCCTATTTGTGGCTCCAATTGTGGCTCCAACGCTTGCTGGGGCGGGGGTTTTCACAAATTGACGGAGGTGTGCGTCAAGGGAGTCGCGAGCAGATAAGCTTGCCGCTTGTTTCCGGTAGCCACACTATTCCTGTGTATCCATTGCCTGCCTGAGGAGTGATTCAGCAATGAAACCAATCAAACGTCGATTAACGCAGGCAGCGATCGCTTCTGCTGTGGGTGGTGTCCTGGCAGGGGTTGCCAGCATTGTGGATGTCAAGCCGGCCAATGCTCAGGCTGCCTACGGCAGTTATGTAGGGATTGGTGCAGCCTTTGGCTTGACCGAAGAAGCCGACACCGGGCGCGGTTCTGGCCTCGACATGGTGATTACTAGCCGCTATCGCTTCCTCCGCATGCCCGTATCGTTGCGGGCGACAGCGTTTTTATTCGACAATTTCACCATCGTCCCAACCGTTTCTTACGACTATCCCCTCACTTGGAATACCGACATTTATTTAGGGGCTGGGGTGTCATTTCCGATTGGTGACGATGATGAGCCTTCTCCCGTAGGCAACAACACGGCCTTTGTGCTGCAGCCGGGCATCGACTATATGTTCCCCAGCAGTCAGCTCTCCGCCTTTGGTAACGCCATCATCGCTTTTGGGGGCTATCGCGAAGGTGGCAACACCGCGATCTCGATCCAAGCGGGTATGGGCTACCAGTTCTAATCAACCGCGTGGGCGATTAGCGACAAACTAGCAATTCAAGCAGGTTGGCGATGGGGTAGGAAGTCCAGGCTTCCTCCCTTTTTTATGAGCTGGACTGTTGCCAAGGGGGGACTGAGAGAAGGGTTATTTTCAGCACAACGGCCATGACGCGATCGCGCCGCTCCAAACCGTGAAAAGGATGCTTGGGCATTCGGGCTGGGGGGGTGGGTCGCATCACTTGCGGGTGGGTAATTTGGGCGCGATCGATGACGGACGGTCCCCCCCTACAAGCGGTCTATTTTCATGGCTGTCTCCGGTGGTTCTGAAAGGGTAATACAAAACTACCTAAGACAAATGTATTAAACTTCCGCCAAACGGGCTAAGATAGCTGGCAAAGCTGCTGGAGATACTCTATGGAGTTTGGTAAGCCGCTGGGTTCCGTCATTGAGGGATCGCTGATTCGCGGACTCGAGGTTCGCTTGCATCCGGATGTGTCGGTGGAAGATTTGCGGGTGGGCAAGTTTCTCGTTGTGCAGGGGCGGCGATCGCGCTTTTTCTGCATGCTGACGGACGTGGCCCTGGGCACCGCTAGCGCCCGGATCCTGGCGAACCCGCCAGAACCCTCCAACCTGTTTTTGCAGGAGGTGCTGTCGGGCACGGGCACCTATGGTACCGCCAGCCTCAGCCCCATGCTGATGTTTACCCCCCAGGCGGAAGGGGCGGTCGCCAACGGTCAAGCCAAGCGTGCCCAATCTGCCACCAAGCAGGGGGCAGGCTCTTACCAGGCGCAGAGCAGCGCCCCCGTCGATCTCTTGCCGGTGAAGACCATCCCCAGTCACTTTAGCCAGACCTACGATGCTGCCGAGCGCGACTTTCGCATCGTCTTCGGCTGGGAGGATGACCCCCATCGGCGCAACTTTGTGATCGGCCAGCCCATCGATATGGAAGTGCCCATTTGCCTCGACTTGGACCGCTTTGTGGAGCGCAGCAACGGCATTTTCGGCAAATCGGGTACCGGCAAATCTTTTCTGACCCGCGTGCTGCTATCGGGCACGATTCAGCGGCAGGCCGCCGTCAACCTGATTTTTGACATGCACTCTGAGTATGGCTGGGAAGCCGTCAGCGAAGGCAAGCAGTTCAGCACGGTGAAAGGCTTGCGGCAACTCTTTCCGGGGCAGGTGCAGATCTTTACCCTGGATCCCGAAGCGACTAAGCGGCGCGGCGTCCGCGACGCGCAGGAACTCTACATCAGCTTTGACCAGATTGATGTCGAAGATCTGATGCTGGTGCGGGGCGAGTTGAATCTTTCCGAAGCCAGCCTGGAGAACGCCATCATCTTGCGGAATGAGTTTGGCAAGAGTTGGATTAACCGCCTATTGGCGATGACTAACGAGGATATTCAAGAGTTTTGCGAAACCAAGATGGGCAATAAGTCGTCCATCATGGCGCTGCAGCGCAAGCTCAATCGCCTGGCCGACCTGAAATACATCCGGGCCGCCTGTCCCCACAACTACGTGGGGCAGATTTTGGCGGCGATCGAGGCGGGCAAGCACGTCATTGTGGAGTTTGGCTCTCAGTCCAACCTGCTGTCTTACATGCTGGCGACCAATGTGATTGCCCGTCGCATCCACGCGATTTATGTGCAGAAGGCCGAGCGGTTTTTGCAGACCAAGAATCCCAGCGATCGCCCCCGACAGCTCATGATCACGATTGAAGAAGCCCATCGCTTCCTCGATCCGGCGACAGCGAGGCAGACTATCTTTGGCACCATCGCCCGCGAAATGCGCAAGTATTTCGTCACGCTGCTGGTGGTCGATCAGCGCCCCTCCGGCATTGATAACGAGGTGATGTCGCAAATCGGCACCCGCATCACCGCCCTGCTCAATGACGAAAAGGACATTGACGCCATTTTTACCGGCGTTTCCGGAGCCCAGAGTTTGCGATCGGTCCTAGCGAAGCTAGACTCGAAGCAGCAAGCCTTGATTTTGGGCCATGCAACCCCAATGCCCGTGGTGGTGCGCACCCGCGCTTACGATGCCCAGTTCTATCGTGATGTCGGGGCCACTGCCTGGGAAGAGATGCCTGACGAGCCACTATTTCGCGCGTCCGAGGCGGCTAAGGCAGATCTCGGATTCTAAGCAATGTGAGAGGTCATGAGCCGATGGCGACCAAGGGCACCGTCCCCTGAGCGGATCGAGATTCAGAGCAATGGTCCAGGACGCTGGCGCGCCACTCAAACGTCAAAGGATGCCCTGGCTGGGGGCTGGGGATGGTGGGTCGCATCACCTTCTGGCGGGGAGTTTGGGCGCGATCGGCGAGGGGCGGACCCACCCTACGTCGGTCTATTTTCAGAGCAAGGGAACGGCGATCGCTCCCCCGAAAATTCAGCCCCATAGATTAGTTTTTTGTAACGAAAGATATTAAATCCTCAGAACTCCTGATTTGACACAACTGTCCTACTGAACGGTTATCCACCTTAGGTTAGACTACTAGGGTTTGCATATCAGGCTTTTCAAGAGTTTTGGGCTGCCTATCGTTCTCATTGATGAATGTTTATAGATCGCAACGTTTTGTTACTCTCCTCTCATGTCAGACGGACAGGACGGTTTTCGTTTGCGGCAGCACCGGGAGACAGTCTGGTATTTATTTGAGGCTATGAATGACCGCAACTCTACCACCTTCCGCCAGGGCCTTTCCCTTGGTGGGGTATGCTAATGAGCTGAATGAGCTTAAACTTAGCGACGTTATTCGCACCATTCCCAAATCTTGTTTTGAAAAAGACTGGCGCAAAGCCTGGTTGGCAGTACTGCTAACACTGCTGAGTGTCGCTGTGGGCATCGTCGCGATCGCTCTGTCTCCCTGGTATTTACTGCCCGCGGCCTGGTTTTTTACCGGCACCGCCGCGACTGGATTGTTTGTCATTGGTCACGACTGCGGTCATCGCTCGTTTGCTAAGCGCCGCTGGGTCAATAACTGGGTCGGGCATATCATGATGCTGCCCCTGGTCTATCCCTTCCATAGCTGGCGCATTTTGCACGACCATCATCATGTCCACACCAACAAGCTGCAGGTGGACAACGCTTGGGAACCGTGGACAGTCGAAGCTTTTCAAGCAGCTCCTAGGGCACTCCAAATTGGCTATCAGTTGCTGCGGAGCAACTTTTGGTGGGTCGGTTCCATTGCCCATTGGGTCGGACTGCATTTCAACGTGAATAATTTTGCCGAGCGCGATCGCCGGGCAGTCACCACTTCCGTGGTCGCTGTGGTGGTCTTTGCTGCGATCTTCTTTCCCACGTTGTATTTCACAGTGGGCCTATGGGGCATCGTGAAGTTTTGGCTGATGCCCTGGCTGGGCTATCACTTCTGGATGAGCACCTTCACCATCGTGCATCACACCATCCCGGAGATTCCGTTTCAGCCCGCTGAGCAGTGGTCTGCAGTGCCCGCTCAACTGGCTGGCACCGTACATTGCACTTACCCCAAATGGGTCGAAGTGCTTTGCCACGACATCAACGTCCATGTGCCCCACCATTTGTCCACCGGCATCCCGTCGTACAACCTGCACCAGGCCCACCAGAGCCTGATGGAACAGTGGGGCCAGTATATTCACGTACGCCGATTTTCTTGGCGATTGATGGCGCAAATTACCCGCCAGTGCCACTTGTTTGACGCCGATCGCGGTTATCGCACTTTCCAGAGTCTGCGATAAACCGGCCTTGTCACCATCCAGTCAGTAGCAGCGGTGAGACGACCATCGCTGCTTTCTGGGCTGAGCTGTTTACTGACGTTGACTGCACTGGGGCTTCTATCCCCAGCACGCTTCAACAGCAGCGTTCGGATCCCCTCTTAAAAGATTAATTACCTGTGCAAATACACTCTCAGCCTGCTCAAGCTTCGCCACCGCTCTTTCTGCCTCAATCGGCCCGCCCCAGCGAATTACCCTTTACCTTGAAAGACCTCAGGGCGGCTATTCCAGACTACTGTTTTGAGCCCGTTTTAGGGCGATCGCTGGCCTACTTTTTTCTGGATATTGGCATTATCGCCGGATTATTTTTCGCTGCTGCGACCATTAATACCTGGTGGTTTTGGCCCCTCTACTGGTTCGCGCAAGGTACGATGTTTTGGGCACTTTTCGTGGTCGGACACGATTGCGGCCACGGCTCCTTCTCGAAATCTAAATGGGTGAATAATCTGGTCGGCCACCTGAGCCATACGCCGATTTTGGTGCCCTTTCACGGTTGGCGCATCAGCCACCGCACTCACCATGCCAACACTGGCAACCTGGACACCGATGAGAGCTGGTATCCCGTCAGCGAGTCGAAATATCACGAGATGACTTGGCCCGAAAAGTTGGTGCGCTTTAATTTGCCGCTGCTGGCCTATCCGATTTATCTGTTTCGGCGATCGCCCAGTCGTCCTGGCGGTTCTCACTTTCTACCCGGCAGTCCGCTATTTAAACCCAGTGAAAAGTGGGACGTGCTCACGAGTACCCTCTGGCTCATCGGCATGGTAGCGCTGCTGGGCTGGCTGGGTACGCAAATCGGCGGGCTCGCGTTAGCGGCTTATTACGGTGTGCCCTACATGATCTTTGTGATGTGGCTGGACCTGGTCACCTATCTCCATCACACCGAAGGCGACATTCCCTGGTATGCCGATGCCGACTGGTTTTTTCTCAAAGGGGCCTTGTCTACCATTGACCGAGACTACGGCATTTTTAACCCGATTCATCACCACATCGGCACCCATGTGGCGCACCACATCTTTTTGAGCATTCCCCACTACCACTTACAGACGGCAACTGCAGCAGTCAAGCCGGTTTTGGGCAGCTATTATCGGGAGTCTAAAACGCCGATCTGGCGGAGCTTTTTCCGCGCTTGTCGCACCTGCCACTATGTCGCTGATCAGGGTTCCCCGCTGTATTATCAAGCCGCGAAACGATAACGCAACCAGCGCAAAAGCTGAGGCGCGATCGCCGCTGCTAGGCTAGTCCCGAGGCTTGAGCCCGAGTTAACATCTTTAAACGGCGATCGCCCCAATGCTGGGTTTTATTGTCCCTGAGGTCAATTCTCGAACGGGGTGCTCCCGGATGGGAAAGGGCATCACTTGTAAAAAACGAAGGTTGGTTTCACGCCTTGGAGCACTGACCGCTGATGGTGCCAATTGACGGATTGCCCCGTGCTAGATGTCGCCGGGGCAAAGCACCGCTACCGTAATCGCAAGCCTGTCTACAGCAATCCACCATGAACATCAAGGACTCGGAATTGTCAAATTTGGGTGCTTCTTTGCGCCCCATTGATGCCGACTGGATGAAACCCGCCGAGACTGATACGGACAAAAAGCGCCTCTGGTATCAAGGCCAAGAACCGTACTTTGACGTCTTCATCGAAATGATCGGCAATGATATTACCTGGTTTCAGGTGACGCTGCGGGGTAAAGTGCTGTCTTGGCGATCGCCCAACTCGTTACAGACCGGCGAAACCGACGAACTCGATGTGCCCCCAGAGGTGGCTTATTATGCCGCGAGCAAAACGATTCGGGACGGAGCCGCGATTGATTGGCCGTTTGTGCAGCGCCTGCAAACCATTCTGGCGCAACAAGCCGACGACTCGACCCTGGCTCAATTGAGCCAGATTCTTGAGCAGCAGCGATCACAGCGATCGCCCCAGTCATGAGACGAAAACCGGCGATCGCTTTACTGCTGAGCAAGCAAACATTGCTAAGCTAAAAAGTTATTGATCGCCAGTAATAATGCCGTAGAAATCATATTTTTGACCTAATAAGACTGCCCCTGCTTGAGAAAGATGTCTCGCATCTCGGTAGAGCATGGTGTTATCAGCAAAGGCTTGACAAACTTCGTTATGACACATCAATTGATCTAGGCGGAGAACGCGATATTGCTCCTGAATCGCATCCATAAACTGATAAGCACTGACTCGCTTGGGCGACATTTGGGCTGCCTGAAAATCACATTTGTTTTGGGGCAACCCCATCCATTCAGCTCGGGCAACACATTGACCTAAATCTAAACCATTCGCCGGAGGAGGAGAAACCACAATGGGTTCAATGCCTAAAGACTGGAGTTCTGCCAAGGTTTTTTCAAATTCTTGAACTGCCAAATCAATATCAGCATTCACGATTTCGCCATTGCGTAGCAGTACTTTTTCATCGGGCAACAAGTATTGACTAAAAGGGGAAGACACCACGGCATATTTAACCGCATTCTCTCTCAACCATTCCCGAATTTGCTGGTTAAAGCTGAGACATTCCTGTGACCAATAAACGGGATAATTGGGTTCCGCGATCGGGGCCACATCAAAAAACGGGCCACAGACACTTTTTGTCATCTGGACGATTCTGGCATCCGGATTCGACGCCAGAATTCCCGGTGCCAATTGCATCGCAAATGAATCTCCCCAAAGCAAAATTTCGGGATTTTCGTGAGTCCGACATTCAGGAGCCATCAGGGATGCGCCATCACAAATCGACCCCAAACCAAACCCCGCTGCCACTTGCCAATCCGGATTAAATTCAGCGTTGACAGTGTCAAGAGGAATCTGAACGATCGCATTTTCATTCACCAATCGATCCACAGAGTTCTGCTCGATTTGGCTCCCAAAATTAGAGGTCAATATGGGGGTGAATCCACGATTTGTCGACTGACGAGCGATGGTGCGATCGCTAAACCCTGCAGTCACATGCCCCGCCATCCCCACTTCAATAAAGATCAGAGAACCGACTAGCCACAATAGAAAAAATCCTTTGCGATTAATCTTAACTGAATTCTTGAATGGCAGTTCTACATAACGCCAGGTGAGATAAGCCAGATAAAAAGATAACAGGGCGAGTCCTAGAATTAATATCGGTGCAGGTCGGGTCAGACTGGTATGACGAGCAAAGGCAAACAACGGATGATGCCAGAGATAAGCGCCGTAGCTCAACAGTCCGATGTTGACGAATAAGGGAGTGCTGAGCAGCCGTCCTACCAGGGTTTGCGGCGAAGCAAAAGCCAGAATCATGGCCGTTCCCAGAGTCGGGCCTAAGGCAAATACACTGGGAAAGGGCACCGTTTCATCTAGTCGCAAAATGCTCACGCCAATCAAGCCTAGACCGATGACTCCGGCCAGCTCTCTAACCACATAATCATTCGTCGTTTCATAGGAAAACTTTGGATGGTAGGATGGTTTTTGATTGAGCAAGAAGATGCCAATCACCGCTCCTAAGAGCAATTCCCACAATCGAGAGGGGAAGAGATAAAATGTTGCCTGGGGAAAGGTGTATGCTCCCCACTGCGCGATCGCAAAACTCCCTATACCGATCCCGATCAGCAGGTACACTAACCACGCTCGACACCATCGCCAAATCAGTAGAAGCAACACTGGAAATAGTAAATAAAACTGCGCTTCGATCGCCAGTGTCCAAGTATGAAGTAGGGGCTTTAATTCGCTCGCGGCTTCCCAATAATTGGCCTCTAACCAATACCAAATATTAGAGACAAAATAGGAGACAGCAACCAAGCTTTGGGCAAAATCCTGCATGTCGTCGGGGCGTAGCCACATCCAGGCCAGCCCAAAACTTACGGCCATCACCAAGAACAGCGCCGGGAGAATCCGTCTGGCCCGTCGTTCATAAAATTGAATTAGCGAAAAGTGGCCCCGTTGCAGATCCGTCAGGATCGTCGAAGCGATTAAATAACCACTAATCACAAAGAAAATATCGACCCCAATAAAGCCACCCTTAAATGTTTTAAGACCAGCATGAAATAGAATGACAGCGATGACCGCGATCGCTCTGAGTCCATCGATTTCAGGACGATATCGCATGATACGGTGGGCGCAAAATTGGGAGGATCAAAAACAGCAGTACGCAGCGTACAGTTAGTATACTTTGACTCATTAAATTGTTAGTCAACTATCCCACAAAATCTTTAAAATCAATCAATTTTGCCGTTCATGCCTGCCAAAACTTTCAACCCCATCCCAGCTGCTCAAGTTTAAGCAAAGCTTCGATACACTGCTGTTTAAGCATTAATTAGGAAAATAGCGTCAAAACTCATCTTCGAGCTTACTCACCATGACTGCTGTTGATCCCCGCTTTCAACAAATCCGTGCGAAGTTACACATTTATCAAGAAATTGCCCAGCATGACTACGATGTGCCGCCTCGGCAAGCCTTGCCCGTCGCCTCCCAACCCGACATTGCCTTTCGGCCCAGCTGTAACCAACTGGAACCCGTTTGGGAACCGGGCAGCAGCACCGCTTGGGTCTGGCAAAGAGAAATTTTGTATCAGACCGCCGGGGAGTCCCTGGCGACGGATGAAATCTTTGCCGACCTGGCCGCTGCCGGGGTTTGCTTAATCGGCAGCAACATCCAAGACATTCCCTTGGTACCGACCGATGAGGTGTTCCCCAAGTTTCAACAAGCGGTCTCAGCGTCCGCCGCTAACGACCAGGCAGCACAACCCGCTGCCGGATTCGCGATCGCCCTACAAAATCAGTGGGCGTTGTTTGTCTGGGCAACCCTCCCCTTATTAGCGATCGGCGCGTTGATGGCCTTTCTCGGGCATCGGTCATCCCTCAAGGGATGAGGGGATAATCCTCTCGTATGCACCCACAGCGCCACGAGTCATCGACCATTACTGGGGTTGGCAACGCTGCGCCATTAATTGAGCGATCGCCTCATACCAAACGTCCGCCATTTTTTCGTAACCCGCCGCGTTGGGATGCACCCCATCAGCTAGGTCTGCCAATTCCAGCACACTGTACATGTCAACGTAGGAAACCTGTCGACCTTGAGCCGCCCGCGTATTGGCGATCGCCTGCACCTCTTCGGCAAACACGCGGGCTCGGGCATTGGCTGAGGGATTGGCTAACACCGGAATCGAAGCCACCAAGACCTCGGCGTCCGGCGCAATGGTGGTGATTTGCCCGACCAGCGAATCCAATCGCGCTGCCGTCCCCGGAAAATCGTGCGGCTCAGGATACAACACGTTATTGGTGCCAATCATCAACAAAATAATGTGAGGCCGACCCGCATTCAGCCAGCCCCGCACCTCTTCGCGCACAAACTGCACCGCTTTGCCGGGGTGTCCCTCATGGTCACGGTCGATCCCAATTGGGCCATGAAACTGGGAGCCCACAAAATCAACCCCCCAGCGATCGCGCTGCAACTGCTCCCACAGTCCCGTGCGATAGCCACCCTCCACCGTCGCCCCATGGGTAATCGAATCGCCCAGGGGCATAATTCTGAGGGGCCAGGCTTCACAGAGCGACTCCTGACGAAAGGCCTGTAATTGCCCAAAGTTCACCGAAGCGCTGAGCGCTGACGCACTAAACACGCCCCCGCTTTTTAAGCACAAGCCGAGGCCCAGCAGACCATAAAATAGATACCCGAGAACTCGACTTTTCACAATCAACCCTATTCGTTTGGTGAATTGACTTGCCAGGCATTCACATTATACATTTGTACTAATGCATCCCAGCAGTCTACGCCTGTATATTGGCGCAATTAGCTTCTGCTAGTCAGTGGTCAAAGTGATTGACGGGGATCGCGGTGGGTCCGTTCCTTCAACAGCATTCCCCATTGGCCCAGTAGGGAACCGCCGCTGCACCGAGGCGCGATCGCTCACCGATGTGCTGCTCAGCGCTGAGGGCGATCGCGCCAGCCTCCCCCCTTTTTCACCCCGTTTCAAACACGAAATGCTGACAGCCAGACGAAAGGGACCAAAGCCGTCCTTTACAATATCAATCAGGGAATGGTCGTCTCTCCGTTTGGAAGCCCGCTCCATTACCTGTGTCAATAAGCCTGCGTCTAACCGCCCCCCATGACTGACCAAATCGATCTGTTCGGCGCTCCCAGCGCCGACGTTGACCCCAGCGATTTTGATTTTGAGACCATTCCCACGAGTGCGACGGTCCCGATTCCCCGAGGCATCTATGCAGATCTAGCCATCCTGGCGCGACACTGTAACCACTGTCACCGCTGTGATCTAGCCGCCGATCGCACCAACGTCGTCGTGAGTCGGGGCAATCCCCAAGCTCATATTATGATCGTGGGCGAAGGCCCCGGTCAGCAAGAGGACGAGCAGGGACTCCCCTTTGTGGGTAAGTCAGGCCAACTCCTTGACAAGATTCTGGCTGCCGTGCGGCTAGACACCGAAAAAGATGTTTATATCTGTAATGTCGTCAAGTGCCGGCCCCCCGGCAACCGAACGCCGACCACCGACGAATCAGCCGCCTGCAAAGGCTATCTCTTGGAGCAAATTCGTCTGGTCGATCCCAAAATCATTCTCATGACGGGAGCCACGGCTATGAAAGGGCTGACCGGCGAAAAACGCGGTATCACTAAGGTTCGCGGTCAGTGGGTGGAATGGGAAGGACGCTGGTGTATGCCCATATTCCACCCCGCTTATCTTCTCCGTAATCAATCTCGTGACAAGGGCTCGCCCAAGTGGCTGATGTGGCAGGATATTCGGGCGGTCCGCGCCAAGCTGGATGAGCTGGTGGGCCATGAGGCGGGCAGTTAAAGCCCAGAGCCCCCGCGGCCACACTCACCCTACCGGCTGCATCACTCGCTGAGATTGCTGCCAGACTTGCTTCAAGGTTTCCATAAAGGCATAGATCGGGGGTGTTTGCAGGGCATCGGCCAATTGAATCACCCCGATAATGCGTTCCAGCGGGGTGGGCAACTCGACCACTGTCAGAGTTGGCGGTATGGGCTCAGCCGCCAGACGGGCCATAATCGTGGCTCCTAACCCTTGTTGCACCATGCTCAAAATGGTGGAATCTTCGCGGACTTCATAGGCCGGATTGACGCGGTGATCAGCCAGGGCCAGGTGTTGGTCGATCAGGTTGCGGCAGCCATCATCAGGGGGCGCGAGGATCAGCGGTAATTGGGAGAGCCGCTCCCAAGTGTGGGGACCGTGGAGGTAGTCACTGTGAGGAGGGAGCAGCAGCACATAGCGATCGCGCAATAGTTCCCAGGCTTCAAATTCGCGGGTGGTGGGTAGGTAGGTAAACCCGATATCGGCGCGCCCCTGACGCACCTCCTGTTCGACTTGACGGGATTGATGGAATTCCTCAATTTTGACCTGAATACCGGGGTAGTAGCTGCGGAATTGTTGGATGACTTCTGGCAAAATGTGAGTCGCGACGCTGCGAAACCCGGCGATGCGCACCCGGCCCTGTTGCAAGCCGCGAGCCTGTTGGGCCAGGAGCCCGATTTTCTCGAGCGATCGCATCATCTGGCGGGCCTCGGTCGTGACATCTTCCCCCAGGGGGGTCAGTGCTGCTCCCTGGCGACCCCGGCTGAGCAGCACCACGCCCAACGCTTCCTCTAGCGTGGCGATCGCATGACTGACTGCCGATTGCGACAGGTCAAGCTGTAGCGCCGCATCGCTAAAGGTGCCCGTATCGGCGATCGCCACCAATGCCCGGAGCTGCGAAATCTTGAGCCGATAGGGATTGATGTCGCCCATACTGTCAAAATCCTGATTCCATCCTCTAAATGATAGACGGGGCCCCTACAGAACACTGATGGTTGAATTACTTTTAACCGCCCTGATTTTCTTTGGGGCGACGCTCATCTCATCCACCTTTGGCTTTGGCAGCGCCCTGTTTGCCATGCCATTGCTGACGCTGCTGCTGGGCATTTCGACCGCAACGCCGCTGTTTGGCCTGGTGGGTCCCACGATATCTAGCATTATCCTGGTGCGTAATTGGCGATTGGTGGAGTTCGCCTCGGCTTGGCGGTTGGTGGTGGCGACGCTGGCGGGCATTCCCCTGGGGGTGTGGCTGGTGACTCAGGTGCCAGGGGCGGTGGTGACCCGGCTATTGGGCCTATTTTTGGTGGGCTTTGGTCTCCATCGGCTGGTGAAATGGCGCTTGCTGAAGCTCGAATCGGCCCGCTGGGCGGCTCCCTTTGGCTTGATCGCGGGGATCTTTGGGGGGGCTTACAACACCAACGGCCCTCCCGTCGTGATTTATGGCGAAATGCGTCGCTGGTCGCCCACTCAGTTTCGGGCGACTTTACAAAGCTACTTTTTGCCCACTGGCTTGGGCATTTTGAGCAGCCACGCCCTCGCGGGTTTGTGGAACGAGCGCATCTTTCAACTCTATGGGGTGTCCTTGCCGGGAATTTTGGTGGCGATCGCGATCGGTGGCTGGATCAATCACCGCTTGCCCACGGAGCGCTTTCAGTCATTGCTGTCGGTCTTGTTAATGATTTTGGGCGCATTGTTGTGGATTTGAGCGAGTGGGGGAGTAGGGGAGTGTGAGGGTAGGGGTATGAGGGTAAGGGGGGGTGGAGAGAGGAATGGTTGGGAAGCGGGGCAGACCTTCTGAGAGAGTTTGGATGCATCGGTTAGGGATGGCCCCCCTGAAGGGTTATTTTCTTGGCAAAATAAAAGGCGATCGCCCTTTTCTTGATCTGTACTATGCCGTCTGTGATTGCTAAAGTGCGTCGCGAAATGGGGGGAATCGTGGCCATCAGTTTGCTGATGGGCTGCGGTTTCAACCCTAGCGATGGGGACTCTGCTGCGCCGCCTGCGGAGTCAGCACCCACCCCGGAACTGAGCGATGCCGCTGCCCCGCCCCCAGCCGCCACGACTGCGCCAACGGCATCCCCTGACAGGAGCGCCGTCGCCCCCGTCGCGCAACCGCTCACCGTCAAAGCGGCCTCAACGCCGCTCACCCCCGATGCCCTCTGGGAACAACTACAGCAGCCAGGCGATACGTTGTACGTCGTGCTGTTGCGCCACGCGATCGCCCCTGGGACCGGCGATCCGGCAACCTTTCAGCTAGATGATTGCTCGACCCAACGCAACTTATCGGCTGCGGGCAGAGCGCAGGCGACGCAGATGGGCCAGGCGTTTCGCGATCGCGGCGTCGCGGTTCAAAAAGTGCTGTCGAGCCAGTGGTGTCGTTGCTTAGAAACGGCGGACCTGCTGGATTTGGGCACAGTCGAACCCGCTCCGGCGCTGAATTCGTTCTTTCGCGATCGCAGGACGGCGGCGGCCCAAACGTCGGAAGTGCAGCAATATTTGCTGTCCCAGGCCGACCATCCGGGGGTCATAGTGATGGTGACCCATCAGGTAAACATAACCGGGCTCACCGATATATTCCCCCGCTCGGGTGAAGCGGTCGTCCTAAAGGTAGAAGATCCGCAGATTACTCAGATCGGTCAGTTAATGCCTGCGTCGTAGGCTCGGGTCGGTAAGCGATCGCGTTAGATTAGGGGAACTGCTTTCTATATGACCGCCTGCCCGCTATGCCACCCCAGGAGCCCCCCACGGAATATCACGACAGCTTGTTTGACCGGCTGTTTATTCGCTTGTTTAGCCACAAAATGGCCAAGGCGGTGGGGCAAACCACCCCCCAGCCGGGGTACGACGGGTTTGTCGATCTTTCCCAAAAAATCATGAAGGGGCGCAAAGCTCAGGAGCAACAGGCTCTCGTTGCGGTCGTATTGCGATCGCTCGTCCCCAGCCCTGTCCTGTGGCTCATTCGCACCCTCGTTTCCCCGACGCGGCTAGTGTGCGAACTCAATGCCTGGTTTGCGACGGTGTTGTTTGAGTGGCTGGTCGGCCCTTGCGAGGTTAAAGAAGTCACCGTGACTGATGCAGACGGTCAACCTCGTTTGCAAAACAGCGGCGTCCACATTCAAAAATGCCGCTATCTGGAACAGAGTCGCTGTGTCGGCATGTGTGTCAACATGTGCAAACTGCCCACCCAGCGCTTCTTTACCGAAGACTTTGGCATTCCCCTCACGATGACGCCCAACTTTGAGGACTTCAGTTGTGAGATGGTTTTTGGTGCGCCTCCGCCCCCGCTTGAAACGGAGGAATGCTACCAAACCCCCTGCTTGGTGAATGAGTGCACGGTGGCAGCGCCCACAGTTCGACCGTGTCCTAAGGTGCGTGAGTAGGGGGAGTGGATGGGTGAGGTAGGTAGGTGAAGTGGGTGGGTAGGTGAAGTGGGTGGGTAGGTGAAGTGGGTGGGTAAGTGGGAGCGATAGATGAGTGCCTACAAAGTGCTGATGGCGAGGAAACTCTAATCCCAATCCACCGACCGACTCCCTCACCTCACCACCGACCGACCGACACCGACCCCATCTACCTTTCCCCACCTCACCGACCGACTCCCCACCCTATTGCGGGACGACAGTCAGGGCTGGAGTGCTGCTGAACGCTGCCTGTTCGTTCTCTTCGCGGGCATCGCTCATGTCGGCCACGATCGCATCCCGCAACTGCTCCCTCAGGTCGGGCATCACCGCTAGCGCTCGGGTCCAGTCGGGTATCTGGGTGCCCGTGGCATCTTCTAAATAATCTTCGCCCGCTTGCAGGATCAGCTTTTCAAACCGTTCCAGGGTGACTTCTTCTTGATGGCGATCGTATTCAATGCCGTTGAACCGGGCATCCACAAAGTATTGCCGGGTCAAATTTTGGGCCTCGCGGCGAAACTTGACCCCCAACGCCCGAATGTGGTCTCGGGAGATCGCCACCTGCTCCGTTTCGGTGAGGGTGCGCAATACCGACTTGAGAATATCGCGACACATTTTTTGCAGGCCGTGATCGGCGGAAGTCCCAATGTCTTGATGCTTGTGCTCAAAAATGCCCAGATCGACCTGGGCAATTCGCTTGCGGGCGACGTTGCGATACACCTCAGCCAACAGTCCCACTTCCAGGCCCCAATCCGCCGGAATCCGGGTATTCAAGGCCAAATCGCTGGTCAGGGCAAATTCCCCCGAGAGGGGATAGCGGTAGGAATTGAGGTACCGCAAATAGTCGCGATAGCCAAACAACTCCATCAGCGAGGTGATCAGCGGGGTGACAAACAACCGGGTAACTCGCCCGTGCATACGCCGAGGATGTTCACTCAGGCGGGTGTAATAAGCCTTGCTAAAGGCGATGCCAAATTCCCTTTCTAGTAGCGGAAAGAGCAACTTGAGGGGATAAGTTTTGTCGTAGGTGACGATATCGGCGTCGTGGAGGGCGATCGCGGTGGCTTCTAACGTGGCCACCCCTAAGCCCAACCACACTGCTCGCCCCTTGCCTCGGTGTTGCATGAGGTCCAGACCTTGCTCTTGTAACTGCGCCAGGATCTGGGTGATCCGAGGGCCATTTTCCCAAAGGACATAGGTGGGTTGCGGCAGCACGCTGAAGAAGTCGACCGCTTTGAAATATTCCTCGGCGGTTTTGGCAAACAAGCTAATCACGACTGTGTTGACAAAGCGGCAGTGCAACAACTGATCACGAATCCGGGTCAGGGCCGGGCGTTCTAACTCTTCGTATAAAGACGGGATTAGGACCGCCGTGGGTAGCGACTGACTGACCTCGGTTAGATGATCGTCGAGCTGGTCAATATCACATCCCAAGTCGTGAATCGTTGTGATGAGATCTTGTTTGTAGTCCACAAACCCCCTCCCCCGCTAAATTACACAGTAATCATTCAGGCTTTTGGGAGAAAGGTCTGTTAGGAAGACTACGGCAAAGTGACCGGCGATCGTTGTCTACCGCAACCAGCCCTTCAGGCGCGAAGCCACTTGCGGTCGGCGCAACTTACGCATGGCTTTGGTCTGGATCTGGCGCACCCGTTCCCGAGACAGGTTGAACATATTGCCAACTTCTTCCAACGTATGGGTCTCTCCCGTCGCCAAACCGTATCTCAAAGTGATGATATCTTTCTCGCGTTCGGTCAAGACTTCTGACAATACGCCCGTGATTTCTTTACGCATCATTGATTCGCTGATCTTGGCTTCGGGCGTTTGGGTGTTGCCGTCCTCCAGCAACTCCATCAACTCAGTATCTTCCCCTTTCCCAACGCGATGGTTGAGGGAGAGCGATCGCCGTCGCACCTGTTGCAAACTGCGTAACTGATCGGCAGGTATATCTAAGGCTTTTGCCAGCTCCGCCTCGGTGGGATTCCGCTGCAAATCGCGGCGTAATTCTCGATGGGCCTTCTTCAATTTGTTGAGCTTTTCAACGATATGAATCGGCAAGCGAATTGTGCGGGCATCATTCGCGATCGTGCGGGTAATGCCCTGACGAATCCACCAGTATGCATAGGTAGAAAACTTATATCCTTTATCGGGATCAAATTTCTCAGTGGCTCGGTTTAGACCTAGCGCCCCTTCCTGAATCAGATCCAAAAAAGGAACGCCTCGATTTAAATAGCGTTTGGCAATGGAAACAACTAAACGCAGGTTGGAACGGATCATGCGGCGCTTTGCGGCTCGACCATGATGCAACTTTTGCCGAAATTCTGTCTCACTGAGACTAAAGGCTTCCGCCACTTGGGCCAGTGTTGGCGGCTGTCCTTTTTCTGCTCCCCAGCTTTCTCTAAACTCTTCAACTTGCCCCAAAAATCTCACCTGCCGAGCCAGTTCGATCTCTTCGGCGGGTTTCAGGAGGGGATAACGAGCCATCTCTTTAAAGAAAGCACCCACGGCATCATCGGTGATCGTTTTATGATAACCAGGCAAACTCAGTTCCGAGAGGGAATCTCGGGTGGTGTATTGCGCAGACACCTCAGAATCCTCATTCCAAGAAGCATCATCTTTGGGAGATTGAGCCGATGATTCATGGGTTTGATCTTCAACATTGCCAGCACCCAACTCATCGTCAGCCAGGCTGACGTGCGCTAAGGTTTCAGAATCAGTTTCAGGGGAAATAAAGAAGGCTTCCATAGGGGTAACATTAGGCTTCCAAGGCCCTCGCTTTTGAGGCGTTTATACTCGAATTAGTGGCAAAATAGCAACCCATTTTAGAAAATTAATATTCCATAGGCGGTGTAATGATCTCTCCATCAAGGGATTGGGCTGTTTTACAAGGATGTAACGCGCATCAGCGATTGTTACCAGTTGTAAAAGCGCATGGATTTTCAACATAAAGCTAAGGAAAACCTTAAGGATTTCCGAAGCTTAGCAAGGATAGCGATAAATGCGAAAAAATGCCAATTTTTTTACCGCCGATCGCTACACTAGACTCCGAATCGATCAAGCGAGGTTGATATTAAGGACGAATCTGCAAAATGGGTGGCGGCGCTGGTCGATTGTGCCGGTGCCCAAGGTCTTTATACTTATCGTTTGTCGCCCGGTTTAAAAGTCGCCGTTGGGGACATTTTGAGTGTGCCGTTTGGGGCGCAGCAGGTCGGGGCGATCGCCATCCAGCTGGTGCCCCACCCACCAGACGACCTGGACCCTCAGGATATTCGCCCGGTGGCGGCGGTGATTAGCCAGGGCATGTTTTCGCCGACTTACTGGCAATTATTAGAGCGGGTCGCCGCCTATTATCAAACTGCTTTGATCCAGGTGATTCGCACGGCGTTGCCGCCGGGGTTGCTGGGGCGATCGCAGCGGCGTATTCGGTTATTGCCAGACGCGATTCCCCCCGATGCCGTCAACTTTTTGCCCCCGGCAGCGACCTGTGTGCTGACCCAGTTACAACAGTCAGCCCAGGGAGACTACACCTGGCAGTATCTGCGGCAAAAGTGTCGCGGGGCCTATCGCGGCATTCAAGCCTTGATGGAGCGGCAGTGGGCTGAGAGCTATCTGGCGTTACCCACGCCACCCCGGCCCCGTCGCCAGCAGGCCGTGACCATCGTGCAAGGGCCTGACCCCGAGGACAAAGCCGTCACCCAACGCCAGCGTGAGGTGCTGTCTCTGCTGCAACGGCGGGGCGGCGACCTGTGGCTGCAAGAAGCCCTGCAATATTGCCGCACCACCAGCGCCACGATGCGATCGCTGGCGCAAAAAGGCTATCTCGTCATCGAAGAGCGGGAAGTGTTGCGGCAGCCGTCGTCGCCGTCCCTGGCCCCGGATCAGCCCAAAGCGCTGACCGCTGCTCAGCAGGCCGCTTTGGATACCTTGCAGGCGGCTACGGGCTACTCAACGGCGCTGTTGCATGGCGTCACCGGGTCTGGCAAGACGGAGGTCTATTTGCAGGCGATCGCCCCCCGCTTGGCGGCAGGCCAGTCAGCGCTGGTACTGGTCCCAGAGATTGGGCTCACCCCCCAGTTGACCGATCGATTTCAACAACGGTTTGGCGATCGCGTCTACGTTTATCACAGCGGCCTCTCGGAGGGCGAGCGCTACGATGCCTGGCGGCGCATGCTCCAGGGAGAACCCATGGTGGTAATCGGCACGCGATCGGCAGTCTTTTCGCCGCTGCCTCACCTCGGCATCATCATTTTGGATGAGGAGCACGACGGGAGCTTTAAGCAAGACCAGCCTATGCCCTGCTATCACGCCCGCACCGTCGCCCAATGGCGCGCCGAACTGGAGGGTTGTCCTTTGGTCTTGGGGTCGGCAACACCGTCTTTAGAAAGCTGGATCGCGCAGCAGCCCCCTACCGAGGTGGCTGCCTTGGTTATATCCGAGGGCGAGGAGGCGAACATTGCCCCTGCGTCCAAATCTCCTGCACCCGAATCCCCTGCGCCGGAAACAGTCAGTGCCCTGCGCCATTATTTAGTACTGCCCGATCGCATTCACCAGCGACCGCCGCCACCCATCACCGTGGTGGATATGCGACTGGAACTACAGATTGGCAACCGCTCGATCTTTAGCCGCTCGCTGCGATCGGCCTTGGAAACGATGAAATCGCGCAGCGAACAGGGGATTTTGTTCATTCAGCGGCGGGGCCACAGCAGCTTCGTGTCCTGCCGTTCTTGTGGCTACGTGATGATGTGTCCCCATTGTGATGTGTCGCTGTCGTATCACCAGTCGCATCCGGGGGCAGCGGCGATGTTGCGGTGCCATTACTGCGGCTTTGGTCAGGTGCAACCGCCCGTTTGTCCTGCTTGCAGCTCGAAGTATCTGAAGCATTTTGGCAGCGGCACCCAGCGGGTCGAGCAGGCGATCGCCCAGGAACTGCCAGCACTCCGCTGCCTCCGGTTTGACAGCGATACCACCCGCGCCAAAGGCGCTCACCGGGCCTTATTGGCGCGATTTGCCCAGGGCGAAGCCGACGTGCTGGTGGGCACCCAAATGTTGACCAAGGGCATTGACCTCCCCCAAGTGACCGTCGTGGGCATCATCGCTGCCGATGGGTTGCTGTATATGGCCGACTATCGCGCTAGCGAACGGGCCTTTCAGATCTTGACGCAAGTGGCAGGCCGAGCCGGGCGCGGTGAACAACCGGGGCGAGTCATTCTGCAAACCTACAATCCTGATAATCCCGTGGTGCAAGCGGTCAAAGCCCAAAATCTGCGGCACTTTTTAGAGACCGAACATCAGCAACGTCAGGCGCTCCTGTATCCCCCCGCAGGCCGATTGATTTTGTTGCGGGTCACCAGTCCTGATCGTCAGGCCGCCGAACACACCGCCCAGGAAATTGCGGCCCAATTGTCGAGTCGCCTGAGCGCCGCCTGGTCGCTGTTAGGGCCAGCCCCCGCCCCGATCTTACGGGTGGCCCGGCGTTATCGCTGGCAGATCTTACTCAAAGGGGCGATCGCGGCTCCTGCTCCTGACCTTACTGACTTGTCAAAACAGTGTCCCGCTCAAGTGAGTCTCACCATTGACGTTGATCCCCTCAATCTGATGTAAGCACCCACCCCTTGCCGCTGGCACCGATCGCAAGGGTGATCCCCCCGGAAAATCTAAAGGAAACGGTCTCCCGCTCACGTCTGCTTGATGCCGCTTTGGGTGAACGGTGAGCAGTCCCCCATGAGCAGCCCTCACCCCCGCTTCAGCGGGGGGATCATTCCAGTATAGTAATGAGTAGCTGCCACACATTGATGATTCCTATGCTGCACCGTGTCATTAAGCCACTCTTTGGCTCACTCATAACCTTATGCGTCTTAGTTAGCACCCTGGTGCTGGCGGCTCCAGCGCTGGCGACTGGGGTTTACCAGATGCCGCCGCTGTCCGATAGCACCTGGATTGTTGACGACGCCGGACTCATTAGTCGCCTCAATGAAGGCAAAATTACCGAGCGCTTTCAAAAGCTGGCCCAAGCCACGGGCAACGAAGTGCGCTTTGTGACGATTCACCGGCTCGACTATGGGGAGACTCCCGCCACCTTTGCGGATGCCCTGATGGCAAAGTGGTTTCCTGATCCCGCTAGTCAGGCCAATCAAACGATTCTCGTGCTGGATGATGTCACCAATGGGGCTGCGCTCAAAGTGGGCGATACGTCAGCCGAAATGCTGCCAGCGGATATCGCGACCAGCGTGGTGGATGAGACGATCGCCATTCCCCTGCGGCAGGACAATAAGTATAACCAGGCATTAATGAGCGCCAGCGATCGCCTCGTTGCCGTCCTCTCTGGAGAAGCCGATCCCGGTCCGCCTGAGGAAGTCACCTCCTTTGAAATCGAAAGCACCTTTGCCTCCGCTGAAGAAACGGAAGAAAACCGGGGCAACGCCACCATCATTGTGGTGGGCTTTTTGATCGCGGCCACTGTGATTCCCATGGCGACTTATTACATCTACCAAGCGATCGGCGGCTAGTTGCCGTACGACTTACCCTGAAAACAACCCTGCTCTCAGGCCCCCGGTCCCTCGGGCTCGACCTGAATGTGTCGGTTGCTCTGGCAGGGACCGGGGGCCTCCCCCTTCCCCCGCCTCTCTCCCTTTTCGTCGTTGGGAGTGTCGCGCCAACATCCGGGATGATGGCCCTGAGCCGCCATCCCAAAACTAGCCTTACCCAAAAAGCGTTGCCGGAGTCTGCAACGCTTTTAACTTTCCTATCCATTTACCGGAAACAGGTACTGCCCATGGTTCTAATCGGCTGTTTCCGGCTAATCCTGGACGTATTCCTGACCGTAGCTCAGCGCCATTTCAGCGCGGACAAATTCTCGCCCTAAATAAGCCGCATGGTCTGTCATCGTAACGGGACAGGGGCGATCGCCCGACTCAAACACGGCAATACACAACTCTTTGGCCGTTCTGCCGGTGTAGACGTAGGAAGGTTGGCGCTGCCCCCCGCCTTCACAGGGCAGCGGTTTCCCCGTTTCTGGATCGCAGGCTAACCCCTTGTCGTTAATGACGTTGGTAAAATGCTTGGCACAAATCAAGCCGTTGTCACGATCCAAGTAAATCAAAAAGTAACCACCCGGATCGAGTTCTATAAACCGCTGCGATAACCGATTGTCTAGATCGGTCAATTCTTGAGGATTCAATTTTTGAGTAATTGTGGTTTGGGCCATTCGAAGAGACAAAGCTACTTTTCAGCTCAGGATACGCTTTGGAACTTAGGGGCTGGAGTTACTAATCCCGGATTTCCTATGTTAGCTCGCAAACCGACCAAACGTGGCATATCCCCATAAAGTCAGCAATTCTCAGGGCAACCGACAAATTTTCCCAAATGAGAATTGCGGCCATAAAGTCAAGGCCCTCATTCAGCAACCCGCCATTCTTAGGATGGCTGCACTGGTTTAACCCATGCCGCCCAGGGCGAAGGATAAATTTCTCGCCATCAGAATGGCGGCTTCATACCAGGGAGATATGCTCAGTAACATTGCTTATGCTACGTTAAGTGCGAACCATGACACGCAACTCAAATGTGCTGGTCTATAGGACTATAGGATTCTCGAACTAACTCGAACTAATCCAACTTCAAGTGGGCGTTAAGTAGAGCCAACTCAACATAGCCAGGCGTGTTTCATATTGCAAATAAAATCTATAGTTTGGCCTGGAATGGGGCGGCTTTTTACACTTCGCGATGGTGCCAAACTTTCCTGGAACTGACTACATAATTTATTAGTTTTAGATGCTTTTGACGCTAGTAAAGGTGATTCGAGTGGCTTTCTATGACCTTATCGATCAATCAAGAAGAATCAGTCATCGCTTATTAGCACATATTTTGTTGGGCTGGTTAGGCCCCATCCACACCTATTTAGGGACTGTATTACGGCGATATTTGTATCCGCTAATATTTGGGGAAATCGGGCCTCGGGTGAGAATTGGGCCACTCGTTGAGATCATGAAACCGGCTGGTATTTTTCTTGAAAGTCAAGTGAGCCTTCACACTGGAGTGAGCCTTCGCAGCTTTGGGGCGAATAGTCGCATTGTGTTGCACAAAAATGTGCATTTAGATACCGGCGTCAATATCAGAACTCATCACTCTGGCCATATTGAGATTGGTCAGGACGCCTATGTAGGCCCTTACACCTGTCTGTCTGGAGACTCTATTTCTATCGGCAAAGACTGTATGGTGGCGTCGCACTGCGGCCTGTATGCAAATAATCACATTTTCTCCAATACCGACGTGCCGATTAGGGTCCAGGGCAACTCTTACCAGGGGATTAAAGTCGAGGATGACTGCTGGATTGGCACGGGTGCAAGAATATTAGACGGGGTCACAATTGGGAAAGGCAGCGTAGTCGGTGCGGGTTCAGTCGTCACTAAAAACATTCCCCCATATTCGATAGCCGTTGGCGCACCGGCAAAAGTCATTAAACAACGAGAGCCTCGTCAAGCCTTTAATTCGACCGATCGATTATCTTCCAGTATCAAAGCGTGAAGTCTAATCAGAGATGGAGAACACAGCTCGTGATGGGACATCATCGAGAACCCGGTCAGGCCTTTTGTAATTAGCCCTCATCCAGGGTCTTCAGCGGCAAATCAGCATTAATGGCTTCAATTTCTCGTTGCTCCGCCCCGTTAATATCGTCGATGTAGCTCACCAAAATCTTTTGCAGGCGATCGGCATAAAACCGGTGCAGGCTGTAGTTAGGCTGAGCCGGAAAGCCGCGCCGCTTTTTGTGACGTCCCCCCGCTCCGGGATCAAACACGTTGATGCCGTGCGCGATCGCCCACTCAATCGGACGGTAATAACAGGCGTTGAAGTGCAGGTGGTTGTATTCTTCGCGGCAGCCCCAGTAGCGACCGTAGAGGCGATCGCCCTTATACAGGCAAAAAGACATACCCACCGGCTCATCAAAATCTTCACTGTAGGCGGCAAACAGGGCGACTCGATGGCTGTAGTCGGGATACAGTTGTTCAAAAAATTTGCGCGTCAGATACTTGCTACCCCACCAGCCAAACTTGTCGCAGGTGTCGGCGTAAAAGTCATACATTTGCGAACAGTTGCCGCGATGGATGTCGTCGGTGGTGATGGGTGCTAACCGCAGCCCTGCCTTATCCAGTGATTTGCGCTCGCGTTTGATATTGCGCCGCTGGTTCGCGTTAAACCGCGCCAGGTAGTCGTCAAAGGTGTTATAGCCGTCATTTTGCCAGATATAGCTATGGTGTAGCCATTTCTTGAAGCCGACCTCTTCCATGAGCGATCGCCACTCAGGATCCACATAAAGAAAATGGCAGCCGGAGATGTTATTGCGATCGCAAAACTGATCGATCGCCGCCACCATCATTTCCGTCAATAAGCGCTCGTCTTCTCCCGGTGCAATTAAAAAGCGGTAGCCCTCTGCCGGGGTAAACGGCGACATGCCCAGCAGTTTGGGATAATAGTCTACCCCGAGGCGCTGGGCCAAGTCCGCCCACTGATGGTCAAAGACAAACTCACCATAGCTGTGGCTTTTGAGATACAGCGGGGCCGCTGCCACCAGGTTCTGATCGCGCCACACCGTCAAGTGATTGGGCAACCAACCGGCATTGGCAACGGCACTGCCAGAGTGCTCCATGTTATGCAGCCAGGTCCATTCCAAAAAGGGGGTTTTGAGGGGCAGCGCCATTTCATCCCAGGCCGCTTGCAGAATTTCGTGAATCTGACGAACCCAGGTGAGGGTGTATTGGGGCTTGAGCTGCTGAACCATAATTTGGGGGACGACAGAACGGCGATCGCAAAACTTTCCCTAGCGTAAATCAATCCCCCTCTGGATGACAGCGACGATAGTGCAAAAACACCTCGTTGTGCTCCTGCCGGACGGTTACCAGTTGTAGCGATCGCGCCTGAGCGATCGACAGTCCGTGGCCATCAAACGGCGTCGGCGCAGTCACTCCCCCCAGCAGCAGCGGGCAAATTGTCAGGTGGAGTTCGTCAATGAGATCCTGCTCCGCCAGGCTAGCGATCAAGGTCCCGCCCCCCAGCACCGCCAGACGGTGCAGCCCTAGATGCTGAAACTGTTGCAGCAGCGATCGCCAATCCATCGGCTCGGACAACTCCGGCAAGATACGCTCAAAGCCACCCTCGTCATCTGCGGCCTGCTTTGACCAACAACTCGCCCCTGCTGGTGAAGTGAGCAGCCAACGGGGCACAGCCTGCCGAAAAAATCGCATTGCCGGATCTAACTGTCCTGTCCAAGAACAGACAATTTGAATCGGTTGGGGCGGTTGCTGTCGGTGAACTCGCTGAGCCTTGAGATCAGGTCGCCGCACAGACAGACACGTGCCGTAGGCCCTCAGCGTCCCCGCCCCGAACAATACGGCATCGGCCTGCGCCACCAGCGTCTCTAAATGGGCCAGATCCGTTTTGGAGGAAAAGCGAGCAGCGGCACGATCGCGATCGGCAATCTTGCCATCAGCGCTCATCGCTAATACGACCGTGGTATGGGCACGAGTGTTCAGCATCTAGCCAGTCTGGTCAACGCGGTCAAGCTACAGCCTCTGGCGATCGTGGCTCTCATCACCCTCACTCACCCTCAACTACTCCTCAACGTCAGTTCGACGGGCTGATTTCGCCCTCTTTCCAAACCTCTCTCCTAAGGGGCTACTAAGTACACACATCTCGGTTACTGCCTCAAAATGCTGCGTTTGCCCCCTTTGCCCCCCCAATTCTGGGGGGAAACCGAAGTTCAAAGTCCCCCAAATTTAGGGGGTTTAGGGGGCTAGATTGCTGGCTAAGGAATGAGAATTGAATAAGTTGGGATAAGTAGGTGGACATAAATAAACGATGTCGTAGGGTGCTGTTAGGCGCAGCCGTAACGCACCATTCCACAGGGATTTGATGCGTTACTCTGGTGCTAACACATCCTACAAATAATTAAGCCCATCTACTTAGCCGTCTCGGCTGTCCCAAGGCAGGCATCTTGCCTGCCCTAACAATCTGGATGTTATTTGATTCTCATTCCTAAGGGGAGAAAGGCTTCAAACCCTGATTTTTGCATTAGCTAAGGATGAGGAACTCAAGCCAAAATTCCAGGCTGGGGCTGTTCATCGCACTCCCGTTACGCCTCAAACCAGCTCGCCCGCCAAGCATGTTCTGCTTCAGCACGAGCCTTTTCCTGCTGCAGTTTTTGATAATGGCTGCCTAAGCGCTTGAGCTTTTTCAACGTCTCTTGCAACCGACTCCGCCACAGGGCGACATGGTGATCGGCAAACTCAATGTCGGCTAACCGCAAATTCATCGCTACCAGGTAAGTCATTTCCCGATCAGAGTCGGCCTCTTCAAAGTCTTCGTCATCCTCGTCCTCGTCTTCATCTTCATCTTCGGTTTCTGTCTCGTCATCATCGGGATGATTTCCCATTTCCACCAAGACGCTCACCAAGTTTGGGGTATTCGGCCCGGCCTCTCCGCTTTCTGCCTCAGTGGCTGCGGCAATCACGATTTCAGGTAGATCGGGCAAGATATCCGCTTGCTTAAGCAAATGGTTGACGGCCCCCGACAACGTCCGTAAAACCGCTCTGAGGTGACGTTCTAGCAAGACATGGCGTTTTGCCAAACTGACCGGCGTTAGAGGCTCAGCTCCCAAAATCGAAAACAGGGACAGGGAGTTGCCTAAGCGCTTAAGCATGGCCGATGCTTTTTGCACAGATTGATCCATTTTGGCCTCAGTGTCCGGCTCGGAGACCGTCGCCTCGACCTCGGGAGTAGGGTCCGCGATCGCCATGGTTACATCACTGAGATTGACGATAGTGGGGCCGGGCTCCGCTGAGGGGGGGGCAGTGTCTTCCTCCGAGGCATCGTCTGGGTCTTCTGGCTCCAGCGCTTCCAGCTTAGCCATGACAGCCTCTTCTAGCTGATTTGCCAAATCCGACAGATCAGTCATTTTTCCCAACTGGAGAATCTGGGCTTGCCCTTGGGTCGCAATTTGACGTAGATTCGCCTGCAGTTTTTCCCGCTGAGGGACGGACAGCAGCAAAAAATCCTCAGGATAAGCTTGCGTACACAAGTGGTAGGCCGCCAAAATCAATTGGCGTTTAACAGCCTGTCCCAGCACAGTGAGATATTCCTGGTAAACCGTTTGCAGATCTTGGTCAATATCTTGGGTGGCGGTTTCCAGCTTGGCAAGATCCGTCGAAATTTGATCGAGACTTCTAGCCATCAGTTTCACATCACGAGGTCGGCAGTTTCAGAGCATTGAGGCAGGATGCCTGCCCGCCTGAACAAGGTCAAAGCGGCAAAGAGGAGCCCGCGAGTCAACATTTGGAGCCGATCAAGGCGGGCAGTGACTCAATCGCTAAGTTTGTCCATCTTTACCTTTCATCTGTGCCTGCTCAAGCAGGGCTTAGCTAGGTACTACAAAGCATGAATGATGGTTATCAAGCAACATTCTAAGCGGTGTCCTGGGGCAAGTTTAAAGGGTATGAGACCGAATGACCGTTACAATGCAGCGCTAATGAGTTTACTGATCGTCCATGCGCCCAGTGCAAAATCTGTATCCATAACAGACAGAATGGGTATTCGAACAGTCTCTAAAGCGCCGCTTGGAGCGGCACGGTTTGCGGCAACCTTTGGAGTGTCAAGGCTTGGCAAGAGCGATCGCGCTCCTATAGCTCCACATCAGTTAGGCAACGCCGGTAGCATGAGAATAAAAAGGCGGGCAAAATCTGCCCGCCAATGATTGATTGCCTTCTAGCAGCGGACCGGAGCCGTTATTTAACTCCCGCTTGAGCGGCTACCTCAGCAGCAAAATCTACCTCTTCCTTTTCGATCCCTTCACCTAAGACAAAGCGAGTGAACCGACGAACTTGGATGTTTTCGCCTAATTGGGCAACCGACTTTTTCACCAATTCATCAACCGTAATGTTTTGGTCTTTGATGAAAGGCTGATCCACCAGAGACAGTTCTTTCAGACGCTTTTCAATCCGCCCTTGAACGATCTTCTCGCGAATATTTTCCGGCTTGTTAGCCAGATCTTCACGGCCCATCTCAATTTGCTTCTCTCGCTCAACCCACTCTTGGGGAATGTCCGACACTTTGACATATTCCACGTTGGGGCAAGCGGCGATCTGCATGGCGACATCTTGAGCCAGCCCTTTAAACTCATCGCGCCGCGCGACAAAATCTGTCTCACAGTTGATTTCTACCAGCACACCAACGCGACCGCCAGTGTGAATGTAGCTGTGTACCAGGCCTTCTGCGGCGACCCGCCCCTCTTTTTTAGCAGCAGAAGAAATGCCCTTCTGACGGAGCCATTCTGTTGCTTTTTCCAGGTCGCCGTTGGATTCCTTCAGCGCCTTTTTGCAATCCATCATGCCTGCGCCAGTCTTTTCGCGCAGCTCTTTTACCAGTTTTGCCGAAATTTCTGCCATGTTTGCCTCGTTGCTTCTCAAGTCGCTTCAGTCTTCAGCGCGATCGCAGAATTACTCTTCAGAGTTATCCTGTGCATCGGCAGAGGGAATGTCGTCTTCATCATCGAAATCTACGTCAGCACCGTCATAGTCATCGTAGATATCGCCTGAATCAACTCTTCCGTGGGATCCTTCATAAATGGCATCTGCCAATCGACCCACAATTAGCTTAATGGAGCGAATGGCATCATCGTTAGCCGGAATCGGAATATCCACGTCGTCTGGATCACAATTGGTGTCTAACAAAGACACAATCGGAATGTCGAGTTTTTTACATTCCTGCACCGCGTTGTATTCCCGACGGGTATCGATGATCAGCGCCACATCGGGAGGACGCCGCATCGTTTTGAGTCCGCCCAAGTACTTCTGGAGCTTTTCCAATTCTCGACGGAGTACCGCCGCTTCTTTCTTGGGACGCAGGGCTAAGGCTCCAGTTTCCTGCATTTTTTCCAGTTCTTTGAGGCGATCGCACCGGGTTTTGATCGTTTCCCAGTTGGTCAGCATGCCCCCCAGCCAACGCTGGTTAACGTAGTTAGCCCCACAGCGAGTGGCTTCCTGGGCAATAATGCCTGCCGACTGGCGCTTAGTGCCGATAAACAAAAACTTTTGCCCCTGGGCAGCGGCATTCCGCACATAAGCAAACGCCTCATCCATGAGTTGGGCCGTTTGCACCAGGTCAATAATGTGGACCCCGTTGCGAGATGTAAAGATGTACTGAGACATCTTCGGGTTCCAACGGCGGGTCTGGTGACCAAAGTGAACCCCAGATTCCAAAAGCTGGGGCAAAGAAACTACAGGCATTTGATTTTTGACTCCTTTCGGGTTTAACCTCCACCTGGAAGTCTTCGAGAAGACACCCAAAAGTCCAGGTGTGCGATTTTTTTTAACCTTACAAATCTAACATAGCTAAGAAGTAGATACCGACAGCCACTGGGAAAATTCTAAGAAGTGTAATGACGAAGTCACACAACTCCCAGATTTGACGCGAAAATTAAGTTGCACAATTGGGAAATCTATGGAAGATGAAGGACATCGGCTATTACGTTGGCGATGTCCCCCGCTAATGTTTGTCCATCTACGGAAAGCGTCCTATGTCTGCTGAATCTCAACGCCCACCTGCGGTTCCCTCTCGTATGCCACCGCCCCCACCGCCTGGTCGGGCCGCCGCCGCCGGTCGACCAGCGGCACCAGCAGCACCCGCCCCCGGACGTAGTGCCCCCCCGCCCCCCACAACGCCGACGAAACCGACGCTAACCCTCGAAAAAATCGCTCGCGAAGCGTTTGATAAAGGGTTTTCCGATATTCACCTGGGGGTGGGGGAAGTCCCGCGATTCCGCGATCGCGGTCAAATCTCTGCCACCGATTATCCCGTCATTGATGAACCGACCTTTTATGGTTGGCTCAGCGAAGTTCTGAAGCCAGAAGAAATCCAGCAGTTCAAGCAAACCCTCGACTTTGACGGGGCCGGGCAATTTGAATTCTCCCGCATCCGGATCAACATCTTTGACTCACTGACGGGACCCTCCATGGTCATCCGGTTGATTCCCAACACGATCTTGACGATGGAGCAGCTCAATCTGCCCACAGTCTTGCGGGACATTTGTCATTACCACAAAGGCTTGGTACTGGTAACGGGACCCACCGGCTCCGGTAAGTCCACCACCATGGCGGCGATGATCGACTACATCAATAAAGAGATGCCTAAAAACATCATCACCATTGAGGATCCGGTCGAATTCGTCCACCAAAGCCGTCGCTCCCTCATCAAACACCGGGAAGTCGGACGTCATACCCTAGAGTTCAAAAATGCCCTGAAAGCTTCTCTACGGGAAGACCCCGACATCATTCTGGTGGGTGAAATGCGCGACCAGGAGACGGTCAACACCGCTCTGAAAGCCGCCCAAACGGGTCACTTGGTGATGGGGACCTTGCACACCAACAGCGCCGTTAAAACCGTAGAGCGGATTTTGAATCTCTATGAGCCCGAACAGCAAACGCCCGTCCGGATCTCGCTGGCAGAGTCGCTCGTGGCGGTGATTGCTCAAGGGCTGTGCCGGACTACGGATGGCAAACGGGCCGCCTTCCACGACATCATGATCAACACCGATGCCATTAAGGACTACATCATTCGGGGTGATCTCGATGAAATCGAAGCGTTGATGCCGAAGTGCGGCTTCGACGGTATGTGCACGATGAATCAGTCGTTGTACACGCTCTACGAAGCTGGGCGCATCACCGAAGAAACCGCCCTCGAAATGTCACCGCGACAAAACGAAATGGCGCAAATGCTGCGAGGACGGGTTTAAGAGGGGCTTGAGAAATAACTGCGGAGATTGATGTCAGTAAGGCTTTCAGTTCATTCCTAAACGCTAATGGGCGAAAGCCAGAGGTCCGTTGGTTTGGCTGCTGAGGGTCATTTTCGAATTGATTCTGGCAACCAGTTCTCGGACCTATGTTAACGTCGCAGACTCACTCCCAGAATCCCCCCTTGGCGTTTAAGGGCATTGCCGTGTTTACCCCAGGGGGGGATTTAGTTTACTGCCGTGATTATCAAAAACGAGCCCAGTGGCATCTCAATTTGTGCGGTGCTCTGCAAGAGCAACTAGGGCTGCTCGAATCGCCTCATTTCCTCGTTCCTGTCTTTACTGCCACGGTAGATTGCTGGCACAATGCGGCGACTTCCACTTTGCATATTGCGGCTGAGGCTTATCCCTTTGTGTATCAGTATCAGGGCCTCTTAAATGCCCTGTTTGACCTGGGTAATCTAGAGTGGACCCGACTCCGCCCCAGCCCCGAGCAAATCGATCTCTCGGTGTTGGCAACCCATCGATCGCGGTTTCCTCAACTTTGGGAAAACCATGACCTCGTGTTGGATTTGTCCGAGACATCCCCCCATGCGCCATCGCCTGGAACGCCCCATGCGCCAGAGACCGAAACCACCGGAACGGTATTGAGGCTATTTGTGTCGGGTCACTCGGCGATGACAGAACAAATTTTGACCACGTTGCAAGGCGTGTTGGAAAGCTCTCGTTATCAGCCCTACACCTTGCAGATGGTCGATGTTTCTAAGCATCCCGAACAGGCTGAAGCGGATCAGGTGGCCGCAACGCCAACTCTAGTCAGAGTGTCGCCCCGTCCTGTCCGCCGGTTAGTCGGCAATTTAGATAATCCCCGAGCAATTTTGAGCCTACTGAGTGACCCATAGGAATGGTAGTCGGAAGGTTTCGGTAGTGAAAATGAATGCAGTGGTGGTGGATAGCTTGCTTGCTGGAAGAAGCCAGGAGAGGTTCATCCGGCGATCGCTACTGATCGGGTGAGGCGATCGCGCCACTGATTGACCACTGGACGAACGGTGGGCGCTAACCAACTGTCATACTGCGGATAGACGGGTAAGCGCGGCTGCAAATGCCAACCGGCTGTCTCTAATAGCGATCGCACCTCGTCTGGAGTGGGATGATGATAATCGGGATTGACCTCATCGATCAGCCCTAATCCGCCCAGGTCACGAGCCCCATTGGCGATCGCCGCTAAGACATACTGCCGATCAGGGACCAAGTTCGGTGGAATTTGCAGCGTAATCTCAGTAGGCAGGTATCGTCTGGCTGTTTTTACAAAATCGGCCAGGGCTGCTGGTTTGAACCCAGCCTTTGCCTGTGCCTGGCGGGAGCCCGGCTGATGAGGTTGCAAAATGACCTCTTGAATATGCCCCCACCGCTCGTGGCAGTGGGCGATCGCCCGGAGCGTATCGAGGCGATCGTGCGCCGATTCCCCAATCCCAAGCAGCAGTCCCGTTGTGAAGGGGATCTGGAGTTGCCCAGCTTGTTCAAGTTGCGTGAGTCGGTACTCTGGCACTTTGCTGGGAGCGTGCCGATGCACCCCTTGCATCAGGGCTGGAGTCATTTGCTCCAGCATCAGGCCCATGGAGACGTTGACCGTTTTGAGCCGACTCATTTCCCTTACGCTCAGCGGTCCCACATTGGTATGGGGCAAAAAGCCCTGTTGGAGGGCAATTTCACAAATCTCAAAGATATGCTGAAACCAGGCAGCACGACGGGGACTCGCCGGGTGCACTTCGCCGCTCAGCACCAGAATTTCGATCAGACCGTGCGATCGCGCCTTGTCTAATTGCAGCAGCAGTTGCTCCCGCGTTAACCACAGGTCCTTCCCCGGATTAACGCGGAAGTTGCAGTAGGTACAGCGGTTGAAGCACTCATAGGTCGGAACGACGGTAAGCGCTGGACTATAGGTGATAGGAGGGGGTGAGGCAACGGTCATGCCGCAGCAAAGGGATGTAACGACAGGGAGTGAGCGATCGCTCATCTGTTTCTTGAAAAACGTAACGGAATAGCGGCACCTGTATTGCGAAAGAAGAACCTTTTAGGCGCCAAAGAAATAGTCAGTTTTGCCCTTGAAGGCCTTAAGGACATCCTCAAGAATGCCAAAACCGTTGTCAAGTCAGGCATGCCCTCTACAGTCGGCAAGTTGTCTTTATGAGAGCTTTATATGAATTCGCTTTACAAAACTCAGCAATCCCATTAATATAGTTGCTGTAGAGGTTCATATTTTTTGAACTTCTGCAGTAAATAGCAACCTTGCAAAAGGAATTATTCATCATGACTACTACTCTACAGCAGCGCCAAAGCGCTTCTCTGTGGGAGCAGTTCTGTCAGTGGGTGACCAGCACCGAAAACCGCCTTTATATTGGCTGGTTCGGCGTGTTGATGATCCCCACTCTCCTAGCTGCTACTACCTGCTTCGTGATTGCGTTCATCGCCGCTCCCCCCGTTGACATCGACGGCATCCGTGAGCCCGTGGCTGGCTCCCTGATGTATGGCAACAACATCATCTCCGGTGCGGTGGTGCCTTCCTCTAACGCCATTGGCTTGCACTTCTACCCCATCTGGGAAGCCGCTTCCCTCGATGAGTGGCTGTACAACGGTGGCCCTTACCAGTTCGTCATCTTCCACTTCCTCATTGGCGTCTTCTGCTACATGGGTCGGGAATGGGAACTGAGCTACCGCTTGGGCATGCGTCCCTGGATCTGTGTCGCTTACTCGGCACCGGTCGCTGCTGCTTCCGCTGTGTTCTTGATCTATCCCTTAGGTCAGGGTTCCTTCTCGGACGGCATGCCTCTGGGCATCTCGGGTACCTTCAACTTCATGTTGGTGTTCCAAGCAGAGCACAACATCCTGATGCACCCCTTCCACATGTTGGGGGTGGCGGCAGTCTTCGGCGGTTCCTTGTTCTCCGCGATGCACGGTTCCTTGGTGACCTCCTCCTTAGTGCGGGAAACTACCGAGACCGAGTCTCAGAACTACGGCTACAAGTTTGGCCAGGAAGAAGAGACCTACAACATCGTGGCAGCCCACGGCTACTTCGGTCGGTTGATCTTCCAATACGCGAGCTTCAACAACTCTCGTTCTTTGCACTTCTTCTTGGGTGCATGGCCGGTCATCGGCATCTGGTTCACCGCTCTGGGCATCAGCACCATGGCGTTTAACCTGAACGGTTTCAACTTCAACCAGTCGGTGCTCGACTCTCAGGGTCGCGTCATCGGCACCTGGGCGGACGTGATTAACCGGGCCAACCTGGGTATGGAAGTGATGCACGAGCGCAACGCTCACAACTTCCCCCTCGACTTGGCAGCGGCTGAGGCTCCCGAAATCATCGGTTAGTCCGAAGTGTTTAGCTAAACTGAGCTTCTAATCAAAAGCGCTCTCCCCGAGGGGAGGGCGCTTTTGGCGTTTGAGGGGAACTGGTTGGGGGCTTTGTGATGGGGCTCACCGGCACTCAGGTCCGGGTTAGCGATCGCTCAGACTTCTCAGGCAGTGATTAAGGTCAGCTTATTTAGCAGTCAGGGCGGGCTCAGGGACGGGCTCCACTATAGAACTCAAGATGATTCAGTCGCCCAGCGACAAAGGAGTTCACCCCCATGAAACGCATTGCATTTGCCCTCACTGTTCTGACTGCGGCTGCGATCGCCGTGGCCCCCACTGCCTCCGCTGCTCCCAATTTTGACGAACTGCGCCAAGAAAACCTCAACAAAGGCGCGGTCAACTTCGACGAGCTGCGCCGGGAGAATCTTGAGAAAGACGCCGTGACTGAAATCCAAGTCAAAGGCATCGACTTTGATGAACTGCGCCGCGAAAACCTGGACAAAGATGCAGTTGATTTCGATGAGCTGCGCCGCGAGAACCTGGAGAAAGACGCCATCGCTTAAGCCATCCACCTGCTCGCCAACGACGTCCGATTCCTCACATACTCCCCCCCTTGACGCTTGTTCGTTGAGGGGGCTTTATGGAAGCTTGGTGCCCGAACTCCGCGAGAGTCAATCATCTGCACCCAGAGGCTCCGGTCTCATGAGATCAGAGTCTTTCTTCATCGGCATGAGTTTGTTGCTGCCGCACAGAGCATCTAGTGGAAACTAGTCAATGAGAAACTAGGGCATAGCGAATCTCACTAGAACCCCACCTTCATCTCCGATGTGGGTTAGAGGCTGTTTAAAAAGGGTTGTTTTGTGTGACAAAGGCTACCCCGGTCTATTTCAGGAAGGGCTCAAATGCCCATTCCACGGTAGGAGCTTCTGGGTAGTTCAGGTAGTCAAATACAGTCCAGAAGACTTTTAAAACACCCTCTTAGGCAATGTAAGGCCACCCGCAACATTTGAATGTTCTTAACTAAAGCGAGAGCGCTCCGGCCAAATTGTCCTCATCAAGGTATCGGCATGGCGCGGGGAATAGGTCGGATCTGAGTGAGAGTGCTTTATTAAAGTTGTTAAGTAACAGTTGCGAGCAACGAAATCAGTGTTAGTAAAACTAAGCGTGAGCGGATTACTCGGGTTGTTCATATTTAATGGCACTCCCATGGCAATTGAAGAACCGATTCTCTGGCAGTGCGAAGCTGCAGGTGATCAGCGGTCTTATATCGCCAATGATTTGGATACACTCGCATCAACGTTTGATTTGCAAATCTATAGCGGCCCGCACTACGAAACATGGGTCGAAACTGTATCCTTGAGCCGAGCCGAAGCAGTGACTACCGAGTCGGGATGGATAGGGCAGACCACCGATGGTCAGGAGCTGAAGGTAACAGCGCTGGTCGATAATCTGGTTTTTGAAGTAGATAACAGTAGGTATGGCAAGGCCGTGGGCCGTTGTATCCGGCACACCCCTTTTAGTTAAGTTTTCATGAAGCGCTGACATTTGCTTCATTTCAACCTCATAAAGAGTGGTCTTTCTGCAAAGACTATATGAAGGTCAGTGATCTCCGTATCAGTAAAAACATTCTTGACAAAAAAACACTTGTTACCTTCCTAGACACAGGTACGGCAATAGCATCGAACTAAACCGCCTGTTTGGCCCCTGCACTACCGAGCGGTATCCACCATGAATCACCTCGCAAAAACGGTTATTTTTTGCACGGCTTTGCCCGTCACAGTCTTACTAGGAGGCATTGAGGCGGCGATCGCAAAGTTCAATCTTGGCGAAGCAACGGTTGACAGCATCCAGCAGGGACTGAGTTCTGGCGCTGTGACCTGTACCGAGATCACGCAGCTATACCTGAACCGCATTAATGCTTATGACGACCAGGGGCCGACGCTGAATGCCATTATTGCCACTAACCCAAATGCTCTCAGTATTGCGGCGGAACTGGATGCAGCCTATATGACTGCCGGTCCAGTCGGTTCCCTGCACTGTGTACCTGTCATTTTGAAAGATAACTTTGATACTTTCGATATGCCGACAACGGCCGGCGCTTTAGCCTTGGAGGGCTTTTTCACGGGTGAAGATGCCTTCCAGGTTTCGGGACTACGGGAGGCGGGAGCCCTCATTCTGGCAAAGGCAAATCTTTCGGAATTTGCCTTTGCGTTCACCAGCACGAGTTCACTCGGGGGCACTACGGTGAATCCCTATGATCCGATTCGTAATGCCGGCGGCTCTAGCGGTGGTACAGGAGCGGCGATCGCCGCTAACTTTGGCGTTTTAGGCTTTGGTACCGACACCGGCGGTTCCATTCGGGTCCCTTCATCGTTTAACAGTTTGGTTGGGGTCCGCCCGACCATTGGGCTATCGAGCCGTTCTGGCATCGTGCCCCTCGCCCTGACCCAGGATGTCGGTGGCTCCATGACTCGCACCGTCAAAGATGCGGCCTTAGCGCTAAACGCCACCGTGGGTTTCGATCCAGAAGATCCCGCTACGGCAGGCAGCGAAGGCAACATTCCGGAGGATTATACGGCCTTTCTTAACCCCGATGGCTTACAGGGAGCCAGAATTGGCGTCGTGCGCGATGTGTTTGGTCTCGACTCGAATCCCGAAAGCGCCAAAACAACAGCGGTCATCAACAGCGCGATTGATTCTTTGATGGCGTTGGGAGCTGATGTTGAAGACGTCACGATTCCTAACCTGAGTGAAATCCTCTCGTTTCCGAGCTTGAGTTCTTTCGAATTCAAGCGTGATCTCAATAACTACTTAGCTGATCGTCCGGTACCGCCTTCCGGCGTCAGAAACCTGGGAGATATTATCGATAGCGGCCTCTACTTAGAAGCCTTCGAAGGCGCTTATATTTCCCGTAACGAGCGCCCCGCCCCAGAAGAGGATCCCGAATATCTCCGCATCATCACCGAACGCCCCGTCCTGACTCAAACCGCTTTGTTGGCAGCCCTGACGGGATACGATGCGTTAATCTATCCTTCCGTCGCCAGTCCTCCCAATATTTTGGGTCAAGGTTTAGCCTCTGGGGCGGGCAACCGCTTGAGTCCGTTTTCCGGATTTCCGGCCATTACGGTCCCGGCTGGATTTACTGAAGATGGCTTGCCGGTGGGTCTAGAGTTTTTGGGACGGGCCTATGATGAACCCACCCTGCTCAAGCTTACCTACGCCTTTGAACAAGGTACGGGCTTCCGTCGTCCACCCGACACGACGCCTCAGCTAGCAGGCGAAAAAATCCCTGAACCGGGTACAACTGCTGCCCTATTTGTTTTTGTCGGGGGCACCTTGTGCTTCTTACGCAAGAAAGCTCAACTGGTTTAGGCCAGCTCGCGATCGATGTCATTCTGCCTACCTGCAATCAAGGGTTGAATGGCGCTGATGCCCAAAACCCAAGCAGGTTTTCTATTCCAAACTTCAAAACAATGTATGAGGGCTTTCCCATGGCACTGCTGGTTTCAGTAGGTGTTTCTTTCCTTGGAGTTGGCTTTGTCCTACTTCAATCATCTAGAGAGCAGGGCTTTAGCCAAGCTCGAGAAGGTGATACAGGCTAGCCCCACAGCTGACCCTTGCACGGTTGCAGGGATCGCTGGTTAGCCCGTTTGCTGTGTTTCTTGAAGTTATAAGGAAAGGAGTTTCTACCATGCTCAAAACGGTTGCTAGTTTATCCGCAGCTCTAGCATCGCTGGCGGTGGTCACGGCTGAGGCGGCGGTCGCGGCGTCTTTCAGCTTGCAAGATGCCACCATTACCGACATCAACAAAGCCTTCGATAATGGGGCTTTAACTTCCGAGCAGTTGGTGAATTTATACCTCAACCGCATTGCCGCCTACGACGATGTTGGCCCCGCCATCAACTCGGTCATTACCACCAACCCCAGTGCGCTAGAAATTGCCAGAGCCCTAGATTTAGAACGTCAAACGACAGGCCCCCGCAGTCCCCTTCACGGCATTCCTATTCTATTTAAAGACAATCACGATACGTTCGATATCCCTACAACGGGTGGCTCAGCGGCCCTGGTGGGTTCAGTGCCACCCGATGATGCGTTTGTGGTAGATTTGCTACGCGATGCCGGAGCCATCATCTTTGGCAAAGCTGAAATGGACGAGTTTGCCATTTCCGGTTCGGGCTATAGTTCCCTCGGTGGCCAGACGTTTAACCCGTATAATTTGCTGCGTCAATCAGGCGGGTCAAGCGGCGGTACCGGAGCCGCGATCGCCTCGAGCTTTGCCACCTTTGGTACGGGCAGCGACACCGGCGGCTCCATCCGCACCCCCTGTTCCTTCCAAGGCTTAGTGTGTGTGCGACCGACGCGAGGTTTGTTAAGTCTCGATGGCATCATTCCGTTCGTGCTGTCGCGCGACATGATTGGCCCGATGGCCCGTTCAGTCGAGGATGCGGCGTTCGCCCTTAGCGTGATGGCCGAGTTTGATCCCAATAACCCCGGCATTCAAACACCGATCGCCGCTCCCCCGGTGGAGCTAGACAAGTTTTACGACGATTACACTCAGTTCTTAGCCAAAGATGCTTTGAATGGGGCGCGCTTAGGGGTCGTGACTAACTACCTGGGTTTAGAGAATGGCGTTGACCCAGAAATCACAGCCCTGACGGAAAAGTCCCTTGAGGTAATGAAAGGGCTGGGGGCAGAAATCTTTGAAATCTCTTTTGAAGATGATTTCCTCCGCACCTTAAGTGGGGTGTATGGCACGGCGATCGCCGTTGAACAGGAAATCTATCTAGAAGAGTATCTGGCCACCCTTGGCCCGAAATATCCTAAGACCCTAGAAGAACTTATTGCGGTACTAGAGTCTCCAGAGATTGCCGAATCCGAGACGCCCTCTAGCATCATCGGCACCCTGCGATTTGCAGCCTCAGAAGGGGAAACCGAAGACGCCGACTATCTGGAAGTAGCTGAAGTGATTGCCCCCTTCCTGCGCAACACCCTCATCGAAAAATTAGATTCCCTGAATCTCAATGCATTCCTGTTCCCTACAGTTGATACCTTTGCCCGTCCGGCCAGGGGGGTTACCGACCCCACCTTTATTGATCCGCCGGGTAATCCGCCCTCTCGACAGGCTTTATTTGCCAGTTCTACTGGACTGCCGGACGTGACCGTTCCGGGTGGGTTCGGCAGTCAAAATTTGCCCTTCACCCTGTCTTTTACAGGACGTCCCTATGATGAAGCAACCCTGCTGGGATTGGCTTACTCCTTTGAGCAGGCCACTAAATTCCGGAAGTCTCCAACCCTAACACCAGCACTGGCAGGGGAAGAGTTTGAGTACGAACCCATTCCTGAACCGGGCTTTGAAGTGGCGTTAGTCGGCATTGGTAGCGTACTCGTGGGCTATAAGCTGCTGAAACGGCGGCGGCAACCTGCAACCCTGGTGCTGACAAAAGGCTAGGTCGACAAGGGGAATCCTCAGCCGTTCTGTTTTGCGGCGAAAAGCCGGAAATTGCGTCCTGAGGGAGCGGGAGCATAGCAATATGCTCCTGGCTTCCTGACTATTGACGGAGACGGGTCTGACGAGCGCGATACTCCGCTGGGGTGGCTACGCCAACGCGGCTTGTCTAATCTCGCGCAGATGATTTTGGTATACGCAGCCCCTGGCCTTCTGCCGGAGCCTCACCCTGACGTGGCATGCTAAACGGCGCTACCGCCTGGGGCAATAGTGAAAGCTGTAGTCCCTCCTGCCAGGCATCGTCAATGGAGAGCTGCCCAAAGAACTCCGCCTTGAGCCGTCGTTGCTTCGCCCGAAAGCGACTGTCGAACTGCAGGTGACAAACGGTGCAGAGCGCCCTGAGATTACTGGGGTCTTGGTTGTGCGGCTGCTGGTCCAGGTGCGCCACCGTCGGGTATGGCACCGATTCGTGTAAAAATGGGCCACATCTCCTGAAAAGCTTGCATATCATACCTTCCAGGCTTCAATTTAGTCAGTTTCTGCAGTTTGACACGTTCACTTGAGCCTCATCTGCGGTGCAAAACCTCCCCTCACAATTGCTGGTGAATGAGCGCCCCCAAACACCTCAATCATCAGTTGGCCTTATCTAGCGAAATCGGCTTGATCGACGCTTTGGACCAGTGTTGGCCTAAATTTTGAACCAAATTGCGCTCAGGAAATTCTTTGCCCAAAAAAGTGGGGTTCTACCTCTGATGCTGTCGTTGAATAGTTGCGTGTCGGGCAACTTTTAGTGCCCCTTTCAACCATCATCAATGCTTATCAATCAACCCTAACGACAGAGGGGCCACTATCCCACATGCTGATTGGGCAATCTCCTCAGCAACCAGGTCATGACCAGCATTCAGGATACCGCCTACCCCCGACTCAAACACCAACTCACTGCCAAAGCGCTGATGACCGTCTACACCCCTTCTGAAGAAGCGGTGGTGTTAGCCGAAGGGATTACTCGCAGCCGGGTGACTAAAGTCGCCTTCCTGCTACTCTTGAAAACCTTTCAGCGACTGGGTTATCCGGTACTGATGAAGGATATCTCAGCTAGCATTATTCGGCACATCAGCACGACAGCGGCAGTCTCCGTCTCAGCGGCAGCCCTGGAAAACTATGACCGCTCCGGTAGTCGTCGCCGCCATCTGAAAGTGATTCGGGATTACCTGGGCGTAACCGCCTATGGGGAAGCGGCCCAAGCCGTCATGGTGGAGGCGATGACAGCCGCGGCTCAGACCAAACACGACCTGGCCGACCTGATTAACGTCACCATTGAAGAACTGGTCAAGGCGAAGTTTGAATTGCCTGCCTTCAGCACATTGCAGCGCGCGGCCTTTCAGGTGAGGACCGCCGTGACACAAGGGTTTTATCAGCAAGTTGATGCCGCCCTGAGCACCGACGATTACCTGAAGTTGAATCGGCTCTTTATCCAGGAGGAGGCTGCAACCACGCTGTGGAATCGTTTGAAACAAGAACCGGGCAAGCCGATGCTGAGCCACCTGAATGCCCTGGTAGAACGACTCCACTGGTTGCAGGACTGGCAGATCGCTACTGGTGCCCTGAAGGCGCTGCCATGGGTGAAGCTGAAACAGTTTGCGGCGGAAGCGCAAACCTTGAGTGCCAATCAGATGCGGGAGATGGCTTCCCACAAGCGGTACACCCTGGCAGCAGCCCTCTTGTCGGTGCAACATGCGCGGACCTTGGATGACTTGGCCGAGATGTTGATCAAACGGCTGCGAAAGATGCACCATAACGCTCGCGAGGCACTGGTGCAATATCGTCAAGAGACTCAAAAGCGGACAGATACCCTGGTGACGACGTTGCGGGAAGTCATCGTCGCGTACCAACAGGAAGGCTCCGTGGCAGAACGGTTAGCCGGTATCGAAACGGTCTTAGGCCCTCAAGCTGAGACCTTACTGGAACACTGTGATGCCCATATGGCTTATGCCGACAATAATTACCTGCCGTTCCTGCAACGCTTTTACAAGAGCCATCGAGCCACCTTATTCCGCTTCCTCGACGTTGTGCCGCTGCATTCCAGCACTCAGGATCAGCAACTGGAGGCCGCTATTCACTTTATCCGTCAACATCGCACGACTCGCAGCACCTGGTTAGCGGTGCCGATACCCCAGCCTGATGACTCAGGGACGGCATCATCGACGACCGCCTTAGAGTGGTCCTGGATTCCGTCTAAATGGCCCCAAAGTAGCGAAGCTGCGATTTGGGTCAATTTAGTTTGTTTGTATTGGTCTGCCCCGAAATTTCTCACTGATATGTTTAGCGCAAGCTAACCGTGAGGAGCATCATGAAACGACAGTGGGAACCGGAAGAACTGATTGAGCAATTCATCTTGATACCAGCAGAGATGGCTCTTCTACCTGAAGACGTGACGAATGCCAATCCCTCTAATCGCTTAGGGTTTGCCGTTTTGCTGAAGTTCTTTCAAGTCGAAGCTCGGTTTCCGCAGCACCCGGTTGAAGTACCCAAAGCGGTCGTTCACTTCATCGCTCAACAACTCAAGCTAACTGAGGAAGACTATCGCCGATATAAATGGTCAGGCGTCACCTTCAAGGCTCACCGCGTCCAGATTCGGAAATTCTTGAATTTCCGGCCAGTGACTCAGTCCGACAAGCAGCAAATGAAGACCTGGCTGATTGACGAAGTTCTGCCATTGGGGCTGTCCTTTGAAGCCCTCAAAGGACAGGTCCATCAGCGATTTCGAGACCTCAAAATCGAACCGCCTGCCTGGAAGCAGTTGGAGCGGTTGATTCGGTCAGCAGCGCGCACTCATGAGCGTGACTTCTGTCGTCAAATGGCGGCTCAACTCTCTTCTAAAACGTGCGAAAACTTAGATGCGTTGCTCGCTACTGAGAGTCCCCTCACGGATGAAACGGGGCACTTTCGTCAGTCTCAACTCAATCATCTCAAAACCGATCCGGGCCGCCTGGGGCTCAATAGCCTGCTAGCGGAAATTGAGAAACTGCAAAGCCTTCGAGCCTTGGGCTTGCCCAATAGTCTCTTTACGCTGGTCGCGCCGAAGCTGGTGCAGCAGTATCGGCGACGCGCCTCGACCGAACACCCACGGGAGTTGCGGCGACATCCGACAGCGATTCGCTACACCCTAGTTGCTGCTTTCTGCTGGCAACGCGAACACGAGATCATCGATAGTTTAGTCACCTTGCTGGTTCAGATTGTGCATCGCCTCAGCCTCAATGCAGAACGCCGAGTAGAGCGGGAGTTAGTCGCGGCCTTCAAACGAGTGCCCCGCAAAGAGTCCCTGTTGCTTAAGATTGCGGTCGCTTCACTGCAGCATCCTGACAAGGCCGTCAAAGAGGTGGTGTACCCGGTGGCAGATCCAGATACGCTGCAAGCCTTGATCGATGAGCAGACCACCGGTGCAACCTACCAGGAAAAGGTCTACACCCGTATCCGCAGCTCCTATCTGCATCACTATCGACGCATGGTGCCAGCGATTTTAGAAACCCTCAATTTCCGCTCCAACAATGAACAGCACCAGCCGGTATTGCCGCTCTGGCCTTACTCAACCGCTATCGCGACAGCACCCGACGCTACTACGACGCGGACGAGGAGCTGATTATCGACGGTGTTCTTCCGAATGACTGGATAGACCTGATTGGCGAACCGGATGACCAGGGCGAAATTCAGATCAATCGCGTCAATTACGAAATTTGCGTCCTGCAAGCGTTGCGGGAAAAGCTGCGCTCGCGGGCGATTTGGGTAGAAGGCGGAAGTCGCTATGGCAATCCCGAGCAAGACCTGCCGCCAGATTTTGAAGTCCACCGCCAGGTTTATTACCAGGAGCTGAAACAGCCCCTGGAAGCGGATGCCTTTGTCGAGCACCTGCGACAGACGATGCGCACTGCTCTGAGCACGCTGGATCGCGGCCTGCCGAAGAATCCGGGGGTGCGGATTTTAGAACGCAAAAACGGCTGGATTTCGGTATCTCCTCTAACCGCACAGCCGGAGCCGCCGACCCTGCAGCAACTAAAGACGGAAATCAACCGCCGCTGGCCACTGACGGGACTGCTGGAGATGCTAAAGGAAACGGATCTGCGCGTCAACTTTACGGAGCAGTTTGAGACCGCAGCCACTCGCGAGCACTTGGAGCGCAGCCTGCTCCAGCGCCGTTTACTACTCTGCCTTTACGGCTTGGGCACGAACACGGGACTGCAACGGGTTTGCGCCGGAGTCGGCGATGAAACTCATAGCAACTTGCTGTACGTCAAACGTCACTACATTCACCAAGAACATCTCCGCAATGCGATCGCCAAAATCGTCAATGCGGTTTTGCAAGTGCGCATGGCGGCCATTTGGGGCGAGGGCACCTCGGCCTATGCCTCGGATTCCAAACAGTTTGGGGCTTGGGACCAGAACCTGATGACGGAGTGGCATCAACGCTATGGGGGCCGAGGCGTGATGATCTACTGGCACGTCGAGAAAAAGTCGGTATGCATCTACTCCCAACTCAAAACCTGCTCTTCCTCAGAGGTGGCGGCTATGCTCGAAGGCTTACTGCGGCACAATACGGAGATGACGGTCGAGCGCAACTATGTCGATTCTCACGGGCAGAGTGAGATGGCCTTTGCCTTTTGCCATCTGTTGGGCTTCAACCTGATGCCGCGCTTGAAGCGGATTGGCGTGCAGCGCCTTTACTTACCAGCACCCGGCACTAAGGCTGACTATCCCAACCTCCAACCCGTGCTGCAGCGGGCGATTAACTGGGAGTTAATTCGGCAACAGTACGACCAGATGATTAAGTACGCCACAGCACTCCGTTTGGGCACAGCAGAAACCGATGTGATCCTCAAACAGTTCAACCGCTCTGAGACCAAGCACCCGACTCATCAAGCCTTGAGCGAATTAGGGAGAGCCGTCAAAACGATCTTCCTCTGTCGTTATCTCCACTCTGTGGCCTTGCGTCAGGAGATTCAAGAGGGGCTGAATGTGGTGGAACGGTGGAATGGGGCCAACGACTTCATTTTCTATGGTCGCAGTGGCGAGTTTGCCAGCAATCGACGCGACCAGCAGGAGTTATCGGCCTTGGCGCTGCATCTGCTGCAAATCAGTCTGGTGTACGTCAACACCTTGATGATTCAGCGGGTGCTGAGTGAGCCTGAGTGGATGGCTAAAATGCAAAGCGAGGACTTGCGCGCTTTGACGCCGCTCCTCTGGCAGCATGTCACTCCCTATGGGGCCTTTCGTCTCGATTTAAGTGAACGGCTGGATTTAGAGCCACAAGCAGCAGGGTTAATCTCTGCCTGAATCAAACGCGAATAGCTGCCTGGCACCGCAACCACTCTCCAGACACAGCAAGGGTTTCCCAAAATCGAGTGAACGACAGATCAGGCGTTTCAAACCATAACTCTGAAGCGATATAGGCCAAGAATAGGCCCTAAGCTATTTTCCGGTCGAAACGCCCTAATCTTTATGCCCCAAAAATTGAGCCTTCAGTAGTTCATAAGAACTAAATTGACCCAAATCGCAGCTTCGCTACTTTGGGGCCTGGTTGGGCGAGAGCTTCTTCGCACCTACGGTTTCGTGAAACCGGAAGAATGCGAGTACAACGTCGAGTTTGGCATGGATAATCCCGATTGCATCATCTATGGATTTGCGATCGGCGATTCTGGCTCTGAAAAATCTAAAGTGGTCGTCGATACGGCCTTCTCTATCACCGCTTTTGATGAGTCTCATGAAACTTTTACTCTGAACGCTCCTTATGAAAATGGCACGATGGCTTCTAAAGGAGAAAAAGGCGGTAAACCTGGCGAAGTGACCAGCCGCATCAACCAGCAAGACCATATCCGTCCCCAGGTCTTTTTTCCCAGCATCGTTACCCTCAAAGATCCGACAGAAGCCAGTTTTCTCTACGTCTTCAACAACATTTTGAGAACTCGCCATTACGGTGCCCAAACTACCCGTACAGGCCGAGTTCGGAATGAATTAATCGGCGTCGTGTTTGCCGATGGTGAGATTGTCAGCAACCTGCGCTGGACTCAAGCCATTTACGACCAGATGAAAGCTGACGGTACCCTCAAAGCTCCTGACCCTCTCGATGAGGATGATGTGGCACAAGCGGCTAAAACTGCGATTCAAACCCTCATGAACGAAGAATTCATCGTCCATAGCGATTTCATTGGTGAGGACTTCCAGCCCCTAATCACCGAAGTGAAGACCTTGACGGCTAGCGAAGAGGGCATTCGCTCGATCCTCAATCAAGCAGATCAAGAGGCCAAAGCCTACGCAGAGAAGCACATTGGCAAGAAAAAAGCTGCTAGCGCGAGGTCATAGCCATGCCCCATGTCTATCGCTGCACCCTCGAATTGCACGACAGTCTGTACTACGCCACGCGGGAGATTGGGCGGCTCTACGAAACCGAGCCGGTGCTGCATAACTACGCGCTCTGCTATGCTCTGAGGCTAGTAGACAGTGAGAAATATGCCACTACCGTCGGGGAAGACAGCAGCTACCGCTACTTCTGTCCTGAGCAGGTGCCCATGTATGAGGCCCATCTCACACCGCTCAATCAGCAGGGCATCTACATCACTCCCGCCAGAGCCGTTCGTCATGCTGCGGTGCTCAACACCTGGAAGTATGCGGCCAACCGTTACCACGTTGAGATGCAGAAAACCCAAAAGAACATCCCTAGCTTTGGTCGAGCCAAGGAAATTGCCCCTGAAAGTCAATTTGAGTTTTTTGCTATTTCCCAACAGCCTTTAACCTTTCCCCGTTGGATTCGGCTAGGGAAGTGGATGAGCAAGGCCGAACTGATGATGAAGGAGCTATCAACTCCCAGACAAAATTCAGCCAGGGAGTTTACCTTTCCATACCCACTCAACCCACTGGATGTCATGTTCACTAATCAAGTCATGAGCTACGACACCCTCAACATGCCCCCCGTTAGCCTTATCCGCAACGTGCGCATGGTCGGTGAGTTCTACTCATTTGATGATTTGAGTGAGCCCCTGAAACTGCCTGTAAATATGGAATACCGATTCAGCAACTAGGTGAGCAAGTTTTGAGTTTTGAATGTTGAATTTTGAGTTGACGGACAATTCGAAACTAAGAACTCAAAACTCAAAACTCTCCTACCTATCCAAACCCTTTGCGCTTCGCCTTACGCCTTTGCGAAGGTCGCTGCGCTAACAACTCCGCCGCAAAGCCACCCCGATCCTGCATCATCAACCGTCGGGTTCTCTCCCGCTGATATGCCTGCACCTCTGCCGCCAACTCGTGCTCCGGATCAAACACCACATGGGTTAACGATGTGGAATACACCGTTTCTGAACTTCTACCATTAGGAGCCAAGTTCAGCAGAATGCCGCCTTCATCCCCGGCATACATGACCGAATCTACGTCCAACCAGGTTCTGGTCGAAATGGGTTTATCCTTCATCGCCTTCAGCAATTGTTTACCCGGTCGAATCCGAAACGGTAATGCCGCCTCCAATTTGTTCTTGAGGGCGATCGCCTGCCCATAATCATCAATCTGCACTCACGCTCCCCCTTATCGTCACAACTCAGTTATTCAACTTAACCCCTATCCAGCCACGTCTGAGTCCCAAAATTCAAAACTCAAAATTAGTAATCGCCATGCCACACAGCCTCGTCCTCAACCTCTTGCCCGAATCCTCGATCCCCCCGGCTTCACTTCCGGCAAGCATCTCCATGCCCTGTTCCTCAGCCTCGTTAGCTCCGTGGATACCGAAATGGGCAGCCAACTCCATGCCAACCACGCCAACAAATCCTTTACTCTGAGCCCCTTGCAGGTAGTTAATAGTTTTGAGTGCTCAGTTTTGAGTTCAGAGCAAAACACCTCAAATCATAATTCAAAACTATTAACTCAAAACTCAAAACTTACTCCCAAACTCAAAACTCAAAACTCAAATACTCTCCGCCCCACTCCAAACTCAAAACTCAAAACTCAAACACCCTCCGCTGGACCTACCGCCAGCCGATCGCCCCCAACACCCCCTGCTGGTGGCGCATCTCCTTGCTCGACGATCGCCTGTTTGCCCAACTCAATCAGCTCTGGCTTAACCTCAATCCTAATCAGCCCTGGCATCTGGGACCTGCCGACCTGCACATCACCAGCATCTTGGGCACCCCCCAAAGCACCCAGCCCTGGGCCAACTTCTGTAACTATCAGCAGCTTTATGAGCAGGCGTCGGAGAGTGATCGTAAGCTGACCCTCCAGTTCTATACCCCCACCGCCTTCCGCCAAGGGAAGTTCGATTCCGCTATGCCGACGCCCGATCGCGTCTTTGGCAGTCTGCTCCGTCGCTGGAACCACTACAGCGGCCTGGACTTTCCCGCCGACATCCTGGAAGCTGTGCAGCCCAGTTACTTTGATATCCGCACCGAAGTTGCCACCGACCCGCGTAGCCAGTTCCAGCACACGGGCGCGAAAACCAGTCCCTGCAATCAGTTCACTGGGTGCGTGGGCAAGGTCACCTATCAAGCCTTGGGTCAGGTCGATGCGCTGACGCTGAAACAGCTCAACACTCTGGCCGACTTCGCGCTTTATGCCGGAGTTGGCCGCAAGACGCCGATGGGGATGGGAATGTGCCGGAGGGAGTGATGGGGTGATTGGGTAATGGAGAACACCTTTACGCCCACTCCTCCACCAGCGTCACAGACTACTTGATCGTCCATGAAGCAGAATTCTTAATCATGCTGACCAGTTTGCCCAGAATTTGGTTGCAGGTTTCGTACAAAGTTTTGCCTGTTTCCCGGTCAAGATATTGACATTTCACCGCAAATTCTATCCAAATTTGAGTTTCCGCCGCTTCAGCCTCTGAATCAGAAAGTTTCGCCACAAAAGCCGCTTGATAACGACGCTTGCGCCACGCTTCTCCTAAATTGGCATACACCGATCGCGAAGAACGCCGAATCTGATCCGTCAAGGCATACCTTTCCTCAACTGGAAACCGTTTAGAGCATTCAAAAATCTGCATCGCTGCCGTAAACGCTAGCCGATAAACCTCCAAATCCCCATGCACCTTCGCCGCCACCCGCTCCATGCCACACCCATTAAATTTCTATCTCAATAATTCCCCTCACTCCATCACTCCCTCACTCCCTCACTCCCTCACTCCCTCACCCCATCACCCCAAAACTCCCCATGAATGAAATCGACTACATCCCGATCGCCGCCCTCAACCAGTACGCCTACTGCCCCCATCGCTGTTGGCGGATGTTCTGTGCGGGCGAATTCATCGATAACCAATACACCCTAGAGGGCACGGGCCTACACGATCGCGTCCACACTCTCGGCAGCAACCATCGCGACGATACCTGGCAGGTGCGGGCCGTCTGGCTCAAGAGCGATCGCTATGGCCTCATCGGTAAATCCGACCTGATCGAAGAAACGGACGGACAGCTCTACCCCGTAGAGTACAAACGCGGCCACCGGGGCGAGTTCGACAATGACGAGCTGCAAGTCTGCGCTCAAGCCCTGTGCCTGGAAGATATGACCGGGAGATCGGTGACTCAAGGCTTCATCTATTACGCCCAGTCCCACCAGCGACAGCCCGTGGCGCTGACACCCGAGCTGCGAGCAGACGCGATCGCCACGATTCAAGCCGTCCGCACCCTCCTGCACACCGGCACCATGCCGCCCCCCATCTACACCAAACGCTGCCGAGGTTGCAGCCTCTACAGCCGCTGCCTCCCCCAAGCCGCAAAGAAGGTTAGCCAGTATCGAGAAAGCGGATAAAGGGGGTGATGGAGCACTCCCTCACCCCATCACTCCCCCACCCCATCACTCCCCCACTCCCCAAACCAACCTAGGAGCAACTCAACATGGGAACTGTTTACATCTCCACTGATGATGCCTTTATTGGCAAAACCGATGAACGGCTGCGGGTCCGCGCCCAAAAGGAAACACTGCTCGATGTGCCGCTGATCAAGGTCGATGGCGTCGTGGTACTGGGGCGGGCCACCGTTTCACCAGCGGCTTTAATTGAGTTGTTGGAGCGCAAAATTCCCCTCAGCTTCATGACTGGGACAGGGCGTTTCCTCGGACGGCTGGAGCCGGAATTGAACAAAAACATCTTTGTGCGATCGGCCCAGTGGTCAGCCGCCGGGGAAACGCCGCGATCAATTCATGCGGTGCAGGGCTTCATTCGCGGCAAGCTCAAAAACTATCGCGCCCTGTTGCTGCGGGCCCAGCGGGAAGGTATCACTGGTCTTGAGGCAGGCATCACCCGATTAGAGCAAGCGATGCAGCCCCTCAATCAAACCTCGATCATTGACGCGCTTCGAGGGTTGGAAGGGGCAGGCAGTGCTGCCTATTTCACCCACTTTGGGCGGCTCATCCGCAACGCTGACTTCACTTTCACCACGCGCAACCGTCGCCCCCCGACCGATCCGGTCAATGCTCTGCTCAGCTTTGGTTACGCGCTCTTGCTACACGACGTGCAAGGGGCCATCAACATCGTCGGTTTCGATCCTTACTTGGGCTACCTCCACACCCAGCGGTATGGTCGCCCGTCTTTAGCGCTGGATTTAATGGAAGAGTTTCGTCCCCTCGTCGTCGATGCCATGGTGTTGGCGGCGCTCAACCGTAAAGCCCTGTCTCGGGAGGATTTCGAGGATGAGCCAATTAGCCAGGCGGTATCGCTCACGGATGAAGGGCGACGCAAGTTTCTCCGCCTCTACGAGCAGAAGAAGCAATCGAAGTTCAAGCATCCGGTAATGGGGCGGCAATGCACGTATCAGGAAGCCTTTGAAATTCAGACGCGCCTGCTGGCTAAGTACCTGATGGGCGAAACCGAGCAGTATCCACCCCTCGTTTTGAAGTGAGCCATGCACGTAGTTGTGACTTACGATATTTCGGAAGACAAGCGCCGCACCAAGATCCATAAGGTTCTGTCATCCTATGGGCAGTGGATGCAGTTCAGCGTGTTTGAGTGCAGTCTGACCACGACTCAATACGCCAAGCTCCGCAACCGTTTACACCAGCTCATCAAACCGGAGGAGGACAGCATTCGCTTCTACTTTCTTTGTGAATGCTGTCAGCAAAAGGTAGAGCGCATTGGGGGAGAAGTGGTCAGAGATGATACGGTATTTTTTGCTTGACTGGGAATGGCGCGAGGGGGTGGGTGTTCAGTCGCAGAGTGTGCTCAATAGTCCTCAAACCCTGAGCTGAAAACGCTTTCAGCAGTTGGCTAGCAAACCTTGATCCGCGCAATCGCTGTCAGCCTGATGAATCCTTACTCTCAGGCTTTGTCAGGGCTTTTCAAAACGGCATTTATCGAGATGCAGGTGTTACGATTTGGGTAGTTCGCGCATTTGGACCTTGAAAACTAAATACCACAATGGTTTCCCAGGCCCGCCGCTCCAACCCACCCCAAACCCTCTCAGGGATTGAAACACTCTTGGGGCAAACGCGGCGGCGGATGCCACCTCCGCTCCAACCCACCCCAAACCCTCTCAGGGATTGAAACGAATCCAGTTTGCTGATCAGTCGGACGGCTCCCGGCGCTCCAACCCACCCCAAACCCTCTCAGGGATTGAAACAGTTTCACCCAACGCTGATCAGAGTTCAGCACTGGGGCTCCAACCCACCCCAAACCCTCTCAGGGATTGAAACTTTTGACAGGAGCATCGGCAGTGGGGCGATCGACGCTCCAACCCACCCCAAACCCTCTCAGGGATTGAAACGTTGATATCGCCCCCATTGAAGCTAAACGGGCTGCTTGCTCCAACCCACCCCAAACCCTCTCAGGGATTGAAACCAATAGAAAAGTCAGGAGGGAAACCAGGAGGTAAACCTGCTCCAACCCACCCCAAACCCTCTCAGGGATTGAAACATTCATGGCTGGAGATTTGCCCGCCCCCAGCCATCGCTCCAACCCACCCCAAACCCTCTCAGGGATTGAAACTTGAGGGCGATCGCGCTCATAATTCACCAATTGGGAGCTCCAACCCACCCCAAACCCTCTCAGGGATTGAAACATTATTTAGCAGGCTGGAGAACTTGCACAGAGACGCTCCAACCCACCCCAAACCCTCTCAGGGATTGAAACGAAACTTCTGACCGCTCACACCTGTGTAGTCCTTGGCTCCAACCCACCCCAAACCCTCTCAGGGATTGAAACTATTTGCTCGTTATGCGCTGAAGGCTGACTCTACCTGCTCCAACCCACCCCAAACCCTCTCAGAGATTGAAACAAAGCCCTAGTGATTCAACACGGGGGGCTGGAATTGCTCCAACCCACCCCAAACCCTCTCAGGGATTGAAACCAAGATCATAGATAGCGAGGCCACCAGCAGCGCCAGGCTCCAACCCACCCCAAACCCTCTCAGGGATTGAAACCGCTCGGGGGCGGCTCGGGCGTTTCGTTCGGTTCGCTCCAACCCACCCCAAACCCTCTCAGGGATTGAAACTCAACCCATTCGGGTTTCATGTCTTTCTGACCTGTAGCTCCAACCCAACCCAAACCCTCTCAGGGATTGAAACCAATTCACCCTGACAAAACCGAAGGTAAAGAGTGGCTCCAACCCACCCCAAACCCTCTCAGGGATTGAAACGGCTTCTATTATTTGTTGCGTGTTGGATCATGTTCCGCTCCAACCCACCCCAAACCCTCTCAGGGATTGAAACAGCGGTGTTGATCCAGCCCTGGCCGACGATGATCTCGCTCCAACCCACCCCAAACCCTCTCAGGGATTGAAACTATTAGGGGTGGCCCTCTGCTGTTGATCGGACATAGCTCCAACCCACCCCAAACCCTCTCAGGGATTGAAACTGGTAAATTCCCATGCTTTAAACTGAATTCAAGCCTAAATTGGGCCAGAGCAATTCTGAGGTAATAAGACTCGGTTCGAGACGAGCTCATTCAACCGCAAGCATGTTCATCGATTCGAAAAATCGTGGAGTGGGCTCCTAAGATTCCAGCAATTTTTCGATGTCATTCAGCAGCTTGGTCAAGAGATCGCGCTTCTTGCTGTCTTCCCAGACAGCACTCTTTTTGAGCTTTTGCCCAAGCGATTGATAGCGATCAACTAGCGCTTGTTCAGGTTGATCTACAGGCTGGGCCTTGAGCATCCTGACTTCGGACTTGATAGCGCTGACCGACAAGCCCTCGTCTACTGCGCGATTTAATAAAGCGGTTCGCTGCGGCTCATCTTTTATCCGCGCGATCGCTTGCGCTTTGGTATATTCCAGCTTCCCTTGTCGCAAGACTTCGAGCACATCAGACGGCAACTTGAGCAGGGGCAACCGACTGGCCCGGAAGCTGTCAAAGTTAAATCGACCAATATTGACCAGCAAAGATTCAATCTGTTCCACTTGAGACAAAACGTTTTGTCTCAACTCCTGACCCCGATGTTTAGCGTTGTGGGCCTGGTAAAACAGCGCCGCCACGTCATCCCTGGAAACCTCCAGAGACAAGGCGAGGAGATCCATGATCGCCTCTGTCTCCTCAACGGGATTGAGGTCTTCCCGCTGTAGGTTTTCCATTAGCGCTACCTGCAGCGCCTCCTGGTCAGTGAAGTCTCTGAGCGACACCGGCACCGTTTCAAGTCCGGCGGCCTGAGCGGCCCGCAACCGGCGTTCGCCGGCCACGAGTTCATATTGGCCTGCTTGGTTGCTTGGGCGCACCAGCAGCGGCTCCAAGACTCCATGCGCTTTTACCGACTGCACCAACTGCGCCAGTTTCTCTTCGTCAAAATATCGGCGAGGTTGAGACGCTGGCAGTTGAATGCTGGAAATTGCCACCACTTGCGGCGGCTCGACCGGCGCTGCCTCACGATTGAGCAGGGCGGCCACATTGCGGAGCTGAGGTTTAGGAATATTCTTGCGAGAGGGCACTAAAACGACTCCAGTTGCTGACTAATTTCATCCAAAATGGCGACAGCGGGATGCTTGGGGTCATAGACCGCTAGCGGCACATTTTGCATTGAGGCATCGGCAAAAGCGATGGCGCGGGGCACGGGTTCTAACACCGGAGCGATGCCGCTGAACTGTTCCGTGACGGCATCCAGAATGTCGCGGCTTTGGGAGGTGCGGTCGTGGAGGTTAGGAATCACGCCACCAATTTTTAGCTCTGGGGCGACGCCTTCCTGCTGCAGCTCTGACACCGTGCCCAAGAGCAAGTCCAGCCCAATGAAACTTTTGAACTGTGTCTGCATCGGAATTAACACGTGGGTCGAAGCCACAAGGGAGAGTAAGCTCAGGACCCCAAGGGTGGGCGGGCAGTCGATTAAGATGAAGTCATAGTCTGCTAGTAGCGGGGCGATCGCCTTTTTGAGGCGAGTTTCTTTGGCGATCGCGGTGGCTAATCTCACATCGGCGGCGCTGAGGGCCAAATTACTCGGCGACAGATCCATCCCGTGAATGTCGGGTTGTAGCACTACAGGCCCTTTCTCCAAAATACTCTGGGCCACCGTCGCCTCTAGCTCATGGGGCCGCAGGCCCATAAACACCGTGAGGGAGGATTGCGGGTCCATATCCACCAGCAACACCCGATGCCCTCTTGCAGCCAGGGCATATCCTACGTTCATCGCTAGGGTCGTTTTACCCGTCCCCCCCGCTTGATTAAAAAAGGAAATAACACGCGCCACAGACTGAGCCTTTGAATTCACAGAGCTAAGTTTAGCGATAGAACGCGGATTACCGTCACGAACGTCCCAAATAACAGTTCAAATTTAGGGAAGATCCGGTTCACGCATCGCCAGGGGCGGTGTCATCAGCAGCGTCTTCTTGTCCTTCTTCGATCTGTCGAGCAGCGCTTTCGAGTTCCGATTGCAACTGCTCAGTGCTCGGGAGGGCATCGGTAGGGGCATCGGGCCAATGATGCTCGGCTACCGCAATGGGATTGCGCAGGTTACTCAAGGCATACTCAGCGATCGCTTTATGGCGAGTCTGGCACAGGATAATCCCAATCGTGGGCTGGTCGTGCTCTTTGCGTTTCTGACCATCAATCGTCGAGATATAGAAGTTCATCATGCCGGAATATTCCGGCTTAAAGTCACCCATCTCCAGCTCAATCACCACAAAGCAGCGAAGTTCCAGGTGATAGAACAGCAGGTCAATGTAGAAATCCTTATCGCCGACGGTCAGATGGTAGTTGTGGCCAATAAAAGCAAAGCCTACCCCCAGCTCTAGCAAAAAGTCGCGCATGTGTTTGACCAAAGCGCGCTTTAACTCTTGTTCCTCAACGCTTTTAGACAGGGTGAGGAAGTCAAAGTTGTAGGGGTCTTTAACGATTTGCCTTGCCAAGTCCGACTGCGGTGCGGGCAGCGTCTTAGCAAAGTTATTGACCGCTGTACCTTCGCGTTGATACAGGCGATTTTTGATCTGCGCCACCAGCACATTACGGCTCCAGCCATTTTCGATGGTCTCGCGGGCGTACCAGAGCCGCTCATTCGGGTCTTTGAGCTTCTCCAGCAGGGCAATGTTGTGATACCAGGTAATTTGGCCAAGGGGTGCTTGGCTAATTCCATCGGGCCAAGCTTCGGCAAAGGCGCGCATGTACTTCAGATTGGAGCGCGAGAACCCCTTCATCTCCGGAAATTCCCGTTTCAAGTCCCTGGATAAGCGATCTAGGACTTTGCTACCCCAGCCCTGTGCCTGCTGTCGCGTCAGGATTTCGCGCCCAATGGCCCAGTACAGAAACAGCAACTCGCGATTGACCGCCAGGGCCGCTTTAACCTGAGCAGATCGGATGCGGGTCTTCACATCATCCAGAAACGCAACATAGCTCCCTTCATCCGGCATCAAACTCGACTTGGCCATCAAAATCCCCTCTAAAGTTAATGATTTCCTGATGCAGAACAATTCAATGCTACGACTCAGTTCTCACTGTCCGACAGTGACTCCATCAGAACTACTCGCATTCGATATACAAGTAACTCAACCTCATCAGGGGTCAGTTGATAAAACCGCTTACCTTCAAAGTGCTTAGCGATGTAGATATCGCGCTGCTGTTTTGACCACCCCAACTTAAACACACACTGGCGATAGGCTTCTCTCCTCTCATAGGCAACCCGTTCTTCCAGAGAAGCGGTAGGGGGTAGAGTGGGCAAGGGCTGATACTCCTGTAGATGAACCACCGAATCCCGAGAATCCCGAGCCGCGATCGCCTGTGGAAAAAGGGAACCATCCCCCCGCATCCCCCTATTGTTTGTTTTTGCTTCGATCCGAACCGCCGGCGCGACAGGGCTAGCGCCCCCACACTTTATAATTTCTTCTGGGGTTGGTAACACCCTTGATTTCTCGGGGTTTGACAATTTTGGCGGCGGTGGCGACGTGGTGGGAGAGATCGCTGAAAGGCTTGCTAGTTGGGGGGTTACACACGATTCTGAAGAACGGTGGTCAGGGTGCCAGAGGGCCTTATATTTCTGCAGCGTCCGAAAGCTGCTACCTGCCAGCTTGGCCAAGCGCTCCATCAAGCCCCGAACGGTATCCGGCAAACCCTCGATCGCTTGGAGCTGCTCATAAGCCTGCTGGATGCGCTGCTGAGCATCTTTCGCCTTGACCTCGTTTTGATTCGGCTGTGAGCTGCCTTCAGCAGAGCCGCGCTTGGGTTCGTCGCCATAGGGCCAGTAGTAGTTTTGCACGGAGCGGCACCAGGCTTTGACGCGGCGCTCGATGTGGTGTTGGTGTTGGCAATGCTGGTGGTAGCCGAGGAGATGGGTGGCGAGCTCTAGGGTGTGGGCGATCAGGTCGTCGCCTTTGAGTTCTAGAAAGACGTGGCCGTGGCAGGCGATCGCCTTGAGCAGGTGGTTGGTCTGGCCAGGGCCGGTCCAACCTGCTTCAATCTCGGCCTCCATGTCCTCTCGCCAGGCTTCGGCTTTGCGGCTCTCGCTGCGGTTCCGGCGGGCCTGTTTGCGGCGATTGTCGCGGCCAATCTTGAGAGCGTGGCGCAGCTCGTCGAGGTCTTGCTGGGCGGCGGCGGTGTCCCACAAGGCGAAGAACTGCTCAAGGCTGTCGCCGATCGGGTTCAAGTCATCATCCAGCAGGCAGGAGCCAGTGCCGGGTTGCAGGGGCAAGCGGTGGCCATTGTAGAGAATGATTTTGTCGACGCCGTAGGTCTTGGGGTTGGGGAAGCTTTCGAGTTAACCTTTGCCAATGACATACCCTTGGGCCTTCAAGCATTCTTCTAGCCCCACCGCTAGGTCGAAGGTTTTGACAAGTTCGGGAAAGGGGATATAGAGGTGCAGCCCGTTGCTGTAGCTGGAACGCACTAGGATCGTGCGGGTGATGCCGATGGTCTCCAGGGCGGCGCGGATGTCCGCGATCGCTTCCACATGGCAGTAGGGACTTTCGACGTCGATATCGATCAGGGCATAGTAGGTCTCGCTCTCAAAACGGACGCCGATGAGGATGTCGGGATTTTGCCAGCGCTGCCACAGCAGGCGCGGTCGTAACTGGTAGTCCGTCATGGTGAGCCAGTTTGGTTTCTCGCCAGGGAGCGGGGCCGCAGCCTCAATGAAGTCCCAGAGCTGTCGCCCAAAGACTTCGGTGAGTCGCTGCCCGAGGGGGTCAGCGGGGATCGGCTTGGGCGGGTGGAAGTTGGCTACCATGCCACACCTCCTTGTTCCCATACCAGAAAGCGGAAAGATTGATGCGTTTCACTCTGGTATGCCAGCAATTCTCAATATGGTGAAACGCTGTTCAGGTCTTGGGAAAGGCCGTATTGTGATGACATCTTAAAGAGCCAAGAGAGCCAGAGCCGTTGCCAGCACGAGGGTTGTTTAACAGCATTGTCGAGTTGTTTCGCCAGCGATTGACGTCGCTACCGGACAAACGCACGGGC